>Ga0247610_10000032_pt1 | contig 215972 bp, 181 predicted proteins | sample 174DNAGHGhighgp2_FD_193483 | JGI IMG/M metagenome (GOLD analysis project Ga0247610, IMG submission 193483) | Sheep rumen microbial communities from Palmerston North, Manawatu-Wanganui, New Zealand - 1742 DNA GHGhigh gp2 | ecosystem: Host-associated > Mammals > Digestive system > Stomach >...
TAAATTTTTAGAAAAGTATTGATATACTTAGATCTTCATTTTTTAACAATTAGTTTTGTAATTCATATAGCATAAAAAAGTTAAATTTTTAGAAAAATATTGATATACTTAGATCTTCATTTTTTAACAATTAGTTTTGTAATTCATATAGCGTAAAAAAGTTAAATTTTTAGAAAAGTATTGATATACTTAGATCTTCATTTTTTAACAATTAGTTTTGTAATTCATATAGCATAAAAAAGTTAAATTTTTAGAAAAATATTGATATACTTAGATCTTCATTTTTTAATATCTAGTTTTGTAATTCATATAGTGTAAAAAAGCTAAATTTTTAAAAAAATATTGTTTTAAGAACTTTGTTTTGCTCATTTATGAACAAATGGTATACTTAAATCTTTATTTTTTAATATTTAATTTTGTAATTTCACCGGAGATGTAAAAAACTAAGTATTAAAAGATAGATATTTAATATCTAAATTATTAATAAAATATTTTATTAATAATCTATTTTATAAAAAATTTTTTAAATAAATATATAAGGAAGCAATTAAAATGATCAAAAAATTTAATACTAAAGTTGTAGGTGTAACTTTTAATAATATACAAGAATATTTACCTAAAGTAAAAGTTAATGATAGCTTAAAAGCTATATTTGAACCTGATAATCCATATGATAAAAATGCAGTAGCTATATATCATAATTCCAATAAAATAGGATATATTTCTAAAGATATTGCTAAATACTTACACCCCGAAGATGATATTAATATTATTGTTACTGCTATTACAGGCGGGTTTAATAATCAATCTTATGGCTGTAATATTTTAGTCACTATTAATGATCATAAAATTGAAGAAATAATAACTGCTGAAGATATATTTAATTTATGAGGATTAATATTAATGTGTATAGATTTTAATAAATTATTAATTTGCGATAATATAAATAATATTATAAGATGGAGCAAAATTTTAATATATCATTTTAATAACAAAATAATTTATATATTAAATTATAAAAATAAGTATTACAAAATAAATAGCATTATTTCTGGTTCGTATACAATTATTTATTATTATCTAAAACAGTATAAAGATACTTCTTATTTTTTTCAGTATCAATATACAGATTATGATATAGTATTTCAACCTTGTATACAAATTGTTCAAATTATTAATAATCAATTAATCAATCGTAATATATATATTTTTAATAATTATATTAATGATGATAATAATTATTTTTCTTCATCAGTACAAAATAATTTAATAAATTATTACAAAGATGAATTATATTCCATATTTGAATCATATCATTTATTACATAAATTGTAAAAGGAGATATATTAATGCAAAATAATAATTTTAATTTATATAAGTGGAATCCTATGTATGTATATCTTATTAAAGCGTGGAGGAAAATAAATAAACAAGGATTTTTAAAAGATAAATTAAAAGACAAAAATATAATGATTAGTGAATATATTAATGAATATAATGAACATTTAGTACTCGTTCATTATAATATATTTAGTAAAGAATTATATAAAGATAATTCTATATATCAAGAAGCTCGTTCATTAGTTATTAATTTAGATACTGAAGAAATTGTGTTATGTCCTTTTAAAAAATTTTTTAATATTAATGAATTACCTTCTACACAATTATCTTTAGTAAATAAACAAATTGAACAAGCAGATTTAGTAGAGATTAGAGATAAATTAGACGGCTCTATGCAACATGCTCGTTGGTATAATAATCATCTTATATTAGCAGGTTCTACAGCATTAAATAAAGATTTATCATTTCAATTAAAAGAAGGATATAATTTATTTAAAAATAATTATATTCAATTATGTAAAGATAACCAAGATTATACATTTATTTTTGAAGCAATTTTAGAAGATGATAGTCATATAGTTAATTATAATGGTGATTATTTATATTTAATTGGTGCGAGAAATGTTTATACTGGTCAATGCTTATCTTATCAAGAATTAGATATATTAGGAAAAAAATATAATATAGATACACCAGTAAAAGATAAAGATTTAAATACATGTTTAAAAAATCAATCTTTATATAGTGCAAATGCTAAAGAAGGTTGGGTTATTTTTATTAAAATTAAAGATAAAGAATATAGATATAAATTAAAATGTGATCAATATTTAAAATTACATAAAACAATTAGTAATATAAATAATTTTAATATATTAATACAAGCAGTAAATAATAATACAATAGATGATTTAATTAGTAAATTACCTGTTGATTATAAAAGCGCGGTAAAAGAAAAATTAAATAAAATATATAATTATATATTAATTAAAAATAATAAAATACAAGAATATTATAATTCTATACCCGCTGGATTAAATAAAAAAGAATTTGCTTTATATATTCAAAAAAATATTCCTAAAGATTATAATGCTTATATGTATAATTTAAATAATAATAAAGCTATAGATATATTAAAAAATGTAAATGAAGAGGATATTAATTTATTTTTACAAAATTATGAGGAATAGAAAATGGTTTTTTCATATAATTATTTTTCTAGAATAGAAGGCATTAATTATTATTATCAATATAAGCCATTATTTCAATTAAATATTAAATTTTTTAATCAAAAATATAAATATTTATACAATAAAATACAATATATTTGTTTTAATTCATTTGCTTGGTTAAATATAAATAACTTAAATGGTGTTTATAATATTATAGATTGCTGGGCAATATTAATTGATAATAAAAATTTTATTTTATATGGATTATTTGATAATGTTTATAAAACAATTATTTATGATACAAAAATTGTTTTTGAATCAACTAATCTTTATAAAAATTTTTTAATCAGTCAGCAATTGCTATACAAATTATAAGGAAATATAAGGAAAAAATGTTCACATATAAATTTATTAATACTAATAAAAAATTTTCATTTGGCTCATTAGCTCATATTTTAATTTATAATGCAGATAAAACATTAATAAATGAATTTCAATATTATTATTATTTTTCAGAATTTTCTAAAATTAAACCGAAACATTGTTCAGATGAAATAACATACATGATTATATTAACTGATCAAATTACTAATACAGCTTTATTTACTGATCTATATAAGACTAATTTTGATTTATGTGCATCTATCGGTTTATATAATAATTTCTCATTTATATCTAAATATACTTTTATATACCAATATTTTAACGATTATATTGTAAATATGGAATTTAAAAACAATTTTGATAAATCTTTAATAATAAAATTATTTAAGCCTTTTCAAGAAATTTGTAATTCTCAGCGGTTATTAATAAATTTATAAATAAAAAATTCTTCTAAAATTATCTTTCTAATGATTATTTAAAAAGATTTTTTAGAAGAATTTTTTTAAATATTTTTATTCTGGTAAAAATACTTTTACTGCTTTTATTATATCTTCAATTTTAATATTATTAATACAATGAGCTTGTTCTATTGAACATCCAGAAGGAATATATAATTGTCTATTACATGGAAACTTAGAATGTTCAGGCCTAATAGGAATATGTGGAGTATTATATGGATACCAAGTATTATAAGTAATTAATTTATTTAAATTATTTTTTGAATAATAATCATATTTATCTTGACTTTCTTTATATAATACTATACAAGGAATTTTAAATATAGAGGCAAAATGTACATAACAAGTATCATTACCAATATACAAATTACATTGGCTAATAATAGATATTACTTGTTTTATTGTAACATCATAATTAATACAGTTAGGTAATTCTATTTTTTCATCACCAATAATATGAAAAATAATATTATCATAAATTTTATTTAATTCAATAATTAATTTATTATAATAAGAATATCTCTTACTTAATGAAAATCCACCAGTACCAATACAAACATTTATTATATTGGATCTGTATTACACAGATCCAATTGAAAAAATAATTTTTTTCTCTATATTTATATAATCTTTTTTATTTATAAGCCATTCTAATTTAGGATAAAAATTTTGGTTATATAAATAATTCAAAAAATACATATTTTTATCAATTGTATGCATATCCGGTATATCTAATATATCTGTTAATAATTTATTATTTACTGATTCATCTACAATATTTGACTGTGCATTAATAAATATTTTTTCGGCTATTCGATTTTTTGCCGCGGATAAATAAAGAATAATATTAGCTAACTCATTTAAATCTGAACTAATATTAATTGCTTTATTAATAAATCCAGTATATAATATTTCTTTTATCAATGGTATTAATTTTAAATAATCAATATTTTTTAAATTAATATTTTTTAAATCGGTATCTTTTAAATAATCATTAATAGATATTACTTTATTAATATATGGATAATCTTCAACTAAATCCTTTATATCATTATAACAAAGAAAAATTATATTTACATTAGGTTCTAAATTGTGTAAAGCTTTTAATACAGGCGTTACACAAATAAAATCTCCTAATCCTCTTAGTTGTACTATTAATATATTATTTTTATCATATTGTATTTGTTTATGTAATTCATCAATATTATTATTAGATAATAAATTTATATATTCATTTGTAGTCATAGTCATTTTTTCCTTTTTAATAAATAATATAAATTTATTATTACTAAATAATAATATAAAATAAAAAAACACCTTTATATAAAGGTGATTTTTTTATGCTAAAGTTAAAGCATAATATGATATTGTAATATTATCTGTAGGTTGATTTTTTGCATATAATTTTATATATGTTCCATAATTTTCATTAATAGGTAACATATTAGCTAATGTAGCTATAGCTTGTGAATCTTTATCAATAATAATATTTATTAAATGTTTATCTGTTATCTTACTATCTACAAATTGGGTTACATAATAATCTCCTTCAATATTCCATCCGCTGGGAGATAAAGTAACAGTATTAGTATATACCTTAGGCATATAAGTATTAACAATATTATTATCATTTCCGTCTTTTTCAGCTTTTGTAGCGGCACCATTTAATATACCAGTAAATTTATTAGCTATAATTTCTGAAGTATATGGATTAATTTTTATTCCTTCAGCATATATAGCTTTTCCAGTATAAGTATCAGCTGTTTGATTTTCTACAGGAGTGGCTAGTAATGGAAATGTAGTATTAGCAATTGATTTATCTTGCTGAACAGCAATATCTATATTTTCATCAATAGTACTTGCTGAATATGTTTCACTATTACCACGAGTAAAAGTAATAGTTGTACCAGATACACTTATATCAACTATTCCTTGATCTTTATTAATATATGTATCTTTAATATTATTTCCATCTTCATCATTAACAGCATTTGTAGCAGTACCAGATAAAGAGCCAATAAATGATGCTGCAGTAATCGCTTTTTTAGATGGATTAATAGTAATATCTTTATTAAATCTAACTGTAGTTGTAGTATTAGCAGTTAAAGCCGATGCTATTGATGATGAAGCTAATAATGGATATTCATTTGTTTCTGTATCGCTATATTGCTGCTGTACTGTATTATCTGCTATGCTTTTAGTAATTACCGAACCGTCTTTATTAAAAGTTAATATATGTTCAGTAGTATTCGTATCAATATTAGTAATTACATCTGCTTCCTTAATATATGTTTCATCAATTTTATCTCCATTAATATCATAAATGGCATATGTAGCAGTATTAGCTGTAGTAGCATTAGTAGCTAAAGACGCTTCGCCATCTAAATAGCCTTTAAATGTTTCAGCTGTAATAGCGCCTAAAGAGGGATTAATATGCACTTTAGAACTAAAATTAATTTCCGCAGCATCTATATTATCTACTGCATTAGCATTAGTTACTAGTAATACTGGATATTCATCATTATTATTAATAACATTTTGTTTTACTTTATCATTGGTATCAGTCGAAGAAATAATAATTTTGCCGCTAGTATCGCTAGATATAGAAACGTTATTAACACCCTCAAATTGAATGGCTGCTCTTATACTATTTTCTTCTGCTAATACTATATGCGTATTATTATTATCTGTTATAGTATTAATTGTATCTGTTTTATCACCAGTTATTAATTGTGAATGCCAATGATTTCCATCACCATCTACTACACTATGTACAAATTTAGTCGTAGCAATTTGATCTGTGGATGTATTAGGATCACTAATAGTAGTAGCATAAGGTATACCTGTTAATGTAGCATTTTCAATTATTGATTCAATTAAAGTTCCATTAGTTTTTAATGCATATTTATCTGAAATCTTTATTGGTCTATCCTTAATTTTTTCTTCGTTATCATATGTAGCGTATTCTGATGTACCATCAAAACTTCCACTAAATTTATTTGCATATATAACGCCTGTAGATGGATTAATTCTTATAGATTTTGTAAAAATTGATGAAGCATGATTACTAGATTGAATACTTTCTTTAGTTATATCTGAAGCTAAAATAGGAAATTCATTACTTGTATTATCTTCTTTCTGAATAATTTTAGCATTATCTATAGTATAATTAATACTATCTACTGATTCACCATATTTATTACTAGAAGTAATGGTAATTTCTGTTGCTCCTATAGAATGATTTTCATTAACATTAGCAGATAAGCTGTGAACAGCTAATTTATTAGTAGCATATTTATCACTAATCTTTTGCTTAGTATCACTGTCATCACTATCATCATATCTAGCATAAGTAGCTACGCTAGCTTCGCCTTCAATGGTACCTTTTAAATTACCTATAAAGGTATTAGCTGTAACAGCTCCGAGGGAAGGATTAATTCGTACTTTAGAATCAAAATTAATTTCTGCTGCTTCGATATTATCTATAGCATCAGCGGTAGAAGCAATTAATATAGGATACTCCTTATTTTCAGTAATGACATTTTGTGCTACTTTATCATTATTATCATTAGAAGCAATAATAATTTTTCCACTAGCATCGCTAGTAACTGTCGTTACTCCGGCACCTTCAAATTGAATAGCTGTTCTTATACTTTCTTCTTCTATTAATACTATATGAGTATTATTATTATCTGTTATTGTATTATTAGTATCTGTTTTATCACCGGTAATTAATCGACTGTGCCAGTGATTACCATCACCGTTTACTACACTGTGAACAAATTTAGTATTTGCTATACGTGAATCATTAGTAGTCGGATCATCTATATCTTCAGCATAACTATTATCTAATGTAGCATTATCGATACTAGATCCAGTTAATGTCCCGTTAATTTTTAATGCATATTTATCTGCTATTTTTACAGGTTTATCTGCAGTTTTTTCTATATCATCATATATAGCGTATTCTGATGTACCATCAAAACTTCCGCTAAATTTATTTGCATAAATAACTCCAGTAGAAGGATTAATTCTTATTGATTTATTAAAGATAGCCGATGTATGATTATTAGATTGAATACTTTCTTTTATTATATCAGATGCTAAAATAGGAAATTCATTACTTGTATTATCTTCTACCTGAATAATTTTAGCATTATCTATAACAAAGTTAATACTATCTACTAATTCATTATATTTATTATTAGAAGCAATAGTAATTTCTGTTGTTCCTATAGAATGATTTTCATTAACATTAGCAGATAAGCTGTGAACAGCTAATTTATTAGTAGCATATTTATCACTAATTTTCTGTTTAGTATCACTATCATCGCTATCATCATACCTAGCATAAGTAGCAATACTTGCCTCACCTTCTATAGTACCTTGAAGATTACCAATAAAAGTATTAGCATAAATAACACCAGTTGATGGATTCATTTTAATATCTTTATTAAAGATAACGAATTCATCACCAATATCATCTTCCCCAGCAGGGATAGTCTTAGAAGATGCTAATAGTGGATAAATTTCATCATCATCAGCTTGTTTTTGCTTTACTCTATCATTAGTATCAGTTGAAGCAATAATTATTTTACCATTAGCATCACTAGTAATAGTAGTAACTCCACTACCTTCCAATTGAATAGCAGCTCTTATACTATTTTCTTCTACTAATACTATATGCGTATTACTATTATCTGTTATAGTATTGACTGTATCTATTTTATCGCCGGTAATTAATTTGCTATGCCAATGATTTTTATCTGCGGCAACAACAGATTGAACGAATTTGGCATTAGCTATATGTGTAGTATTAACATTTATATCATCTAAATCTTTAGCATAGCTATTATCTAATGTAGCATTATCAATACTAGATCCAGTTAATGTACCATTAACTTTTAAAGCGTATTTATCTGCTATCTTTATTGGCTTATCTTTGCCTTTTTCATTATCATCATATGATGAATATTCCGATATTCCATCAAAACTACCGCTAAATTTATTTGCATAAATAATGCCTGTAGAAGGATTAATTCTTATTGACTTATTAAAGATGGCTGAAGTATGATTACTAGATTGTATGCTTTCTTTTATTATATCAGATGCTAAAATAGGAAATTCATTACTTGTATTATCTTCTACTTGAATTATTTTAGCATTATCTATAACAAAGTTAATACTATCTACTGATTCATTATATTTGTTATTAGAAGTAATGGTAATTTCGGTAATACCATCTTCGTGATTTTCATTAACATTAGCAGATAAGCTGTGAACAGCTAATTTATTAGTAGCATATTTATCACTAATTTTTTGCTTAGTATCACCGTCATCGCTATCATCATATCTAGCATAAGTAGCAATACTTGCCTCGCCTTTAATTGTGCCTTCTAAATTTCCTACAAAAGTATTAGCATAAATAGTTCCCAAAGAAGGATTAATTCGTACTTTAGAGTCAAAATTGATTTCTGATGTTTCTATATTATCTACCGCTTTTGCAGTAGAAGCAATTAATATAGGATATTCGTCATTATCAGTAATGACATTTTGCGCTACTTTATCATTAGTATCAGTAGAATAAATAACAATTTGAGTTTTACCATCATTTACAGTAGAAGTAACAGAAGTATGTCCATCGCCAATAATATTAATAGCGCTTCTTATAGAATCTATCATATTAGAAGGATTTCTATCTATTAAATTAAGATATACTTGTCCATTACTTTCAGCGGCAGCATTAATACAATCTTTATCATCATTTCCAATGATTAAGTCTGTATGCCAATGATTTTTATCCGCTGCAACTACATCTTGAACAAATTTAGTATTTGCTATAAGTAAATTATTAGTTGTAATATCTATTACATTTTCAGCATAACTACCAGTTAAAGTAGAATTATTAATTAAATGTCCTTTAACCGTATCGTTTTCTTTAAATGCGAATTTATCATTTATAGATAAAGGTTCAGATGAAGTTTTTTCTGAGCTATCATAGATAGCATATTCAGATATACCTTCAATATCGCCTTCAATTTTTTTAGCATGAATAATTCCAGCGGAAGGATTAATATATATTTCAGAATTAAATATAGCTGAAGTATATCGTTGATCTGTATCTGTAGTTAATTTATCTGAAGCTAATAAAGGATATTTATTATCTGTATTATCAGCTTTTTGTATTATTTTAGAACTATCTATAATAAAACTATCACTACTTATAATAGATGAATCATTATTATGTAAATTAATAGTTAATTTATCTTGACTTACTGTAGATGTATTATCATGCACTATAGTTAAATTATTAACCGTTTTTACTCGTTCAGCATATTTAAAACTAATTTTCTGTTTTAAATCGCCTTTAGTTAATTCATCATCATCATATCTGGCATAAGTGGCAACACTTGCCTCACCTTTTATAGTTCCTTCTAAATTGCCAATAAAAGTATTTGCATAAATAATTCCTTCTGCTGGCTGCATTTTTATATGCTTACTAAAGATTGATGTCTCATCGCCAATATTATCTTCTCCAGCAGGTATAGTTTTAGAAGATGCTAATATTGGATATATATCTGCGGCGTCTGATCTATTTTGTGTCATTAAATTATTATCATCTTGCGAATAGATGATAATTTGAGCTTGTCCATCTTTGATAGTAGCTGTAACCGAAGTATGACCATCACCAACAATATTAATAGCGCTTCGTATAGACTCTTTATGTGTTATTAAATTATTATCTATTAAATTAAGATATACTTTACCATTTTCATCTGTACTAGCATTACTAGTATCTTTATCATCATTGCCTACAATTAAATTAGTATGCCAATGATGAGCATCATCATTAACTACATCTTGTACAAATTTAGTATTTGCTATATGTGAATTACTAGTAGTAACATCATCTATATCTTCAGCATAACTATTGTCTAATGTAGCATTATCAATGCTAGATCCTTGTAGAGTACCATTGATTTTTAATGCATATTTATCTGCTATCTTAATTTGTTTATCTTTACCTTTTTCACTATCATCATATGATGAATATTCCGATATTCCATCAAAGTTACCACTAAATTTATTAGCATAAATAACTCCTATAGACGGATTAATTCTTATTGATTTATTAAATATGGCTGATGTATGATTATTAGATTGAATACTTTCTTTAATTATATCAGATGCTAAAATAGGAAATTCATTACTTGTATTATCTTCTACCTGAATTATTTTAGCATTATCTATAACAAAGTTAATACTATCTACTGATTCATTATATTTATTATTAGAAGTAATGGTAATTTCGGTAATACCATCTTCATGATTTTCATTAACATTAGCAGATAAGCTGTGAACAGCTAATTTATTAGTAGCATATTTATCACTAATTTTTTGCTTAGTATCACCAAAATCACTATCATCATATCTAGCATAAGTAGCTACGCTAGCTTCGCCTTCAATGGTGCCTTTTAAATTACCTATAAAGGTATTAGCTGTAACAGCTCCGAGGGAAGGATTAATTCGTACTTTAGAATCAAAATTAATTTCCGCTGCTTCAATATTATCTACAGCATTAGCATTAGTAGCGATTAATATAGGATACTCTTTATTTTCAGTAATGACATTTTGTGCTACTTTATCATTAGTATCAGTAGAATAAATAGCAATTTGAGTTTTACCATCATTTACAGTAGAAGTAACAGAAGTATGTCCAGTACCAATAATATTAATAGCACTTCGTATAGAATCTTTAGTATTTAAAGGATTTCTATCTATTAGATTAAGATATACTTGTCCATTACTTTCAGCGGCAGCATTAACACAATCTTTATCATCATTTCCAATGATTAAATCAGTATGCCAATGATGACTATCATCTGCTACTACATCTTGAACAAATTTAGTATTTGCCACTAATGAATCACTAGTTGTAACATCTATTACATTTTCAGCATAGTTACTTGTTAAAGTAGAATTATTAATTAAATGTCCTTTAACCGTATCATCTTCTTTAAATGCAAATTTATCATTTATAGATAAAGGTTCAGATGAAGTTTTTTCTGAGCTATCATAGATAGCATATTCAGATATGCCATCAATATCACCTTCAATTTTTTTAGCATGAATAATTCCGGCAGAAGGATTAATATATATTTCAGAATTAAATATAGCTGAAGTATATCTTGTATTAGCATCTGTAGTTAATTTATTTGATGCAAGTAAAGGATATTTATTATCTGTATTATCCGCTTGCTGAATAAAATTAGTATTATTTATAGTAAAACTATCACTACTTATAATAGATGAATCATTATTATATAAATTAACAGTAATAATATCTTTACTATTTTCTGCTGAGGCTTCAATATGATTAATAGTTAAATTATTAACTGTTTTTACTCGTTCAGCATATTTAAAACTAATTTTCTGTTTTAAATCGCCTTTAGTCAATTCATCATCATCATATCTAGCATATGTAGCTATACTTGCTTCTCCTGTTACATCTCCAGTTAAATGTCCTATAAATTCATTGGCGTAAATAATACCATTAGCTGGTTGCATTTTTATATGCTTACTAAAGATAGAAGTTTCATCGCCAATATTATCTTCCCCAGCTGGTATAGTTTTAGAAGATGCTAATAGCGGATAAATATCTTCACTATTAGATCTATTCTGTGTTAATAAACTATTATCATCTTGTGAATGAATAATAATTGTGGTTTCACCATCGTTTACTTCAGATGTAACTGAAGTATGTCCTGTACCAATAATATTAATAGCACTTCGTATGCTATCATCTTTATTAGCTGGATTTCTATCTATTAAATTAAGGTATACTTTATTATTTTCATTAGTACCAGTATGAACACAATCTTTATCGCTACTACCAATGATTAAATCAGTATGCCAATGATGAACATCATCATTAACTACATCTTGTACAAATTTAGTATTTGCTATATGTGAATTACTAGTAGTAACATCATCTATATCTTCAGCATAGCTATTGTCTAATGTGGCATTATCAATGCTAGATCCTTGTAGAGTGCCATTGATTTTTAATGGATATTTATCTGCTATCTTAATTTGTTTATCTTTGCCTTTTTCACTATCATCATATGAGGCATATTCTGATATACCATCAAAACTACCGCTAAATTTATTTGCATAAATAACGCCTATAGAAGGATTAATTCTTATTGATTTATTAAAGATTGCTGATGTATGATTATTTGATTGAATACTTTCTTTAGTTATATCTGATGCTAGAATAGGAAATTCGTTACTTGTATTATCTTCTACTTGAATCATTTTAGCATTATCTATGATAAAGTTAATACTATCTACTGATTCATTATATTTGTTATTAGAAGTAATAGTAATTTCGGTAATACCGTCTTCGTGATTTTCATTAATATTAGCAGATAAGCTGTGAACAGCTAATTTATTAGTAGCATATTTATCACTAATTTTTTGCTTAGTATCACCAAAATCACTATCATCATACCTAGCATAAGTGCCGACACTAGCTTCTCCACTAACATAGCCTTCTAATGTTCCTATAAAAGTATTAGCTGTAACAGCTCCGAGGGAAGGATTAATTCGTACTTTAGAGTCAAAATTGATTTCTGATGTTTCTATATTATCTACAGCATTAGCTTTAGAAGCAATTAATATAGGATATTCTTTATTTTCAGTAATGACATTTTGCGCTACTTTATCATTAGTATCAGTAGATGCAATAATTATTTTACCACTAGCATCACTAGTAACAGTCGTCACACCACTACCTTCAAATTGAATAGCAGATAAACTATCTTCTTCAACCAATACTAAATATGTATTAGTATTATCTGTAATAGTATTAATAGAATCTGTTTTATTACCAGTAATTAATTTAGAATGATAATGATGTGCGTCATCTGCAACAACATCTTGTACAAATTTAGTATTTGCTACTAATGAATCACTAGTAGTAACATCTATTACATTTTCAGCATAGCTACCAGTTAAAGTAGAATTATTAATTAAATGTCCTTTAACTGTATCATCTTCTTTAAATGCAAATTTATCATTTATAGATAATGGTTCAGATGACGTTTTTTCTGAGCTATCATAAATAGCATAATCTGCTATACCATCTATATTGCCTTCAATTTTCTTAGCATGAATAATCCCAGCTGAGGGCTGAATATATATTTCAGAATTAAATATAGCAGAAGTATATCGTTTATCTGCATCTGTATTTAATTTGTCTGAAGCTAATAAAGGATATTTATTATCTGTATTGTCTTTTAATTGAATAAATTTAGAATTATCTATAGTAGTATTAACACTACTTATAATACTATCAGTATCAGTATCATTATGTAAATTAATTATAACTTTATCTACTGCATTATTTTCTGTAGATGCTTTTGTATGAATCATACTTAAACGTTTACCTGAATTAATTTTTTGAGAATATTTATTTACTATTGTTTTAGCAGTACTACCTTTTTCATTTTCATCATATATAGCATAAGTAGCTACACTAGCTATACCAGTTAAATTACCGGTAAAATGACCAGTAAAATCTTTAGCATAAATAATTCCAGTTGATGGATTCATTTTTATATGTTTGCTAAAAATAGATGTTTCATCACCAATATTATCTTCCCCAGTAGGTATAGTTTTAGAAGATGCTAATAACGGATATTCATTATTTACATCTGATCTGTTTTGTGTCATTAAATTATTATCATCTTGTGAGTAAATAATAATTGTAGTTTCACCATCATTTACTTCAGATGTAACTGAAGTATGACCAGTACCAATAATATTAATGGCGCTTCTTATAGAATCTTTAGTATTTAAAGGATTTCTGTCTATTAAATTAAGGTATACTTTATTATTTTCATTAGTACCAGTATGAACACAATCTTTATCACTACTACCAATAATCAAGTCAGTATGCCAATGATGACTATCATCTGCTACTACATCTTGAACAAATTTAGTATTTGCCACTAATGAATCACTAGTTGTAACATCTATTACATTTTCAGCATAACTACTAGTTAAAGTAGAATTATTAATTAAATGTCCTTTAATTGTATCATCGTTTTTGGTAGCATAAGTAGTATCTATTTGCCGTCCAATACTATCGCCAATAGAACGTGCAACAGTACCTTCTACATTTCCTTCAAATACTGTAGCATGAATAAGTCCCAATGAAGGTTGAATATATACTTTTGGATTAAATATCGAGGATGTATATCGTTTATTTGCATCTGTATCTAATTTATCTGAAGCTAATAAAGGATATTTATTATCTGTATTGTCTTTTAATTGAATAAATTTAGAATTATCTATAGTAGTATTAACACTACTTATAATACTATCAATATCAGTATCATTATGTAAATTAATTATAACTGTATCTATTGCATTATTTTCTGTAGATGCTTTTGTATGGGTCATACTTAAACGTTTACCTGAATTAATTTTTTGAGAATATTTATTTACAATAGTTAGTGCAGTATCGCCTTTAGATAATTCATCATCATCATATCTAGCATATGTGGCTATACTTGCTTCTCCTGTTACATCTCCAGTTAAATGTCCTATAAATTCATTGGCGTAAATAATACCATTAACTGGTTGCATCTTTATATGCTTACTAAAGATAGAAGTTTCATCGCCAATATTATCTTCTCCAGCAGGTATAGTTTTAGAAGATGCTAATAATGGATAAATATCTTCGCTATTAGATCTATTCTGTGTTAATAAACTATTATCATCTTGTGAATGAATAATAATTTTAGTTTTACCATCATTTACTTCAGATGTAACTGAAGTATGTCCAGTACCAATAATATTAATAGCACTTCGTATGCTATCATCTTTATTAGCTGGATTTCTATCTATTAAGTTAAGATATACTTTATTATTTTCATTAGTACCAGTATGAACACAATCTTTATCGCTACTACCAATGATTAAGTCAGTATGCCAATGATTTTTATCTGCGGCAACAACAGATTGAACAAATTTAGCGTTAGTTATATGCGTAGTATTAACATTTATATCATCTAAATCTTTAGCATAACTATTATCTAATGTAGCATTATCAATACTAGATCCTTGTAGAGTACCATTGATTTTTAATGGATATTTATCTGCTATTTTAGTTTTTACTGCTGAAGTTTCTCCATCATCATACTGAGCATATTGAGCTACTCCTTCTAGTATACCGTTAAATTTTTTAGCATAAATAGTACCTGTAGAAGGATTAATATTTATAGATTTAGTAAATATAGAAGCTGTATTATTATCAGCTTCTATACTATCAGTATTAATATTTGAAGCTAATATAGGAAAATATTTACTAGTAGTAGATTCTTTTTGTTCTATTTTAGAATGAGTAATCGTAAATGACTTACTACTTATAATACTATCATTATTATTACGTAAATTAATAGTAATTTTATTTTTATCTGGATTTGAATCATCATTATCAATAGTTAAATTATTAACAGTTTTTACTCGTTCTGCATATTTTCTACTAATTTTTTGTTTTACTGCATTATCTATTTCATCATCATCATATCTAGCATAAGTGCCGACGCTAGCTTCACCATCTACATTACCTGTTACATTTCCTTTAAATTGCGGAGCTGTAATAATTCCTGCAGAAGGATTAACTTTTACAGAAGAACTAAACCATACAGTATTAGCTGAAATACTATCCTTAGCATTTTTTACATATCCTAATAAAATCGGATAATTAGTATCTTCATTTGATAAATTTTGAGTTACTTTATCATTGTCATTTGTATCTACACTATAAATTGTAATTCTACCATCTTCATCACTAGTTACAGAAGTAGCACCTTTACCAACTATTTTAATTTTTTGTGAATTTTTATTTTCGTTATTAACATTATATTCATTTAAATGTAAATAAGTATTACCATTTTCAGCTGCGGTATTAATTGTATCTGTTTTATTACCAATAGTTAGCATAGTTTTATAATGATAATTTGTTATTCCATCAGTAAATTTATCTTTTACATATTTTACTGTGGTTAGTTCTTTATCTTCAGAACTATCTGTTACTTTAATTGTTCTAGTAATAGAATTAGTAAATTCACTACCATCTAATCTAGCATATGTACCTTCTATAGGCTCATTATTTATATTATTAGTTGTAATACTAGCTGTACCAGTTAAAGAACCATGAAAATCATGAGCATATATTTCTCCTTTTCCAGGAACCATATAAATATTATTTGTATATACTGATCTATCATAAATAGCACCATTAATAGAAGTATTTAATGTACTATCAGATGCCAATAAAGGATACATATTAGCATTATCTGTGTCTTTATTATTTTGTATAATATTAGAATTATCTATTGTTGCATTAATACTACTTATAATATCGTTTGAACTAGTATCATTATGTAAATTAATAGTAAATATATCATTACTATTTTTAGCTGAAGCTTTAATATGTGTAATGCTTAAGCTCTTACCAGAATTAATTTTTTGAGAATATTTATCTATAATGGATAATTTTACATCTTTTTTATTTTCTTCTGAATCATATATTGCACCATCAGCTGTACCAATTACATCACCAATTACATTTCCGATAAAATTTTTAGCATAAATCGCACTAATTGAAGGATTAATATAAATATCTTTATTAAATAACGCTTCTGCGGCAGAAATATTATCAGCTCCAGCGGGAATAGTTTTAGATGAAGCTAATAATGGATATATTTCATTTGCATCTGATTGTAATACTTCTACTTTATTATTATCATCTTTTGAATATACAATAATTTGCGTTTTACCATCATTTACCGTAGAAGTTACTGATGTATTTCCACGACCTATAATATTAATACTATTACGTAAAATATTATCATCAAATAGATTTACATATACTTGTTCATTATTTTTTGCCGCCACATTAGTAGTAGCTGAATTACTATTACCAACAATTAATGCAGTATTATAATGTGTATTTGCTGATTCTGCAACTCTATGAACAAAATCAGCATTAGCAATTCTAGTATTTTTAACACTAGTAGCTAAACTAGGAGCAATCGCTGCACCAGTTAAAGTAATATTATTAATTATTGCACTTTCTAAATGACCATTATTTATTAAAGCATATGTAGTATCTATTTGCCTTCCTAAATTATCATAAATAGCTCTATTAGCTGTACCAGTTAAAGAACCATAAAAAGATTTAGCTGTAATAATTCCGGTCGAAGGATTAGCATGAATATCAGAAGTAAAATATACATTTTTAGAACCTATCTCTTTTGTAGTATCACTATATGCTAATAGCATAGGATAGTCTTTATTAACATTAGTTAATACTTGTTCTACTTTATCATTATCATTTGTATCTGTAGATGTAACAATAATAGTCGTATCTCCGCTAGGTACAGTATTAGCGGTTACTGATGCAGATCCTGCACCTTTGATAATCACAGAGCTGCGAATAGTATTATCATCTAATAAATTAATATGTACATCTCCATTAGATGTAACATTAGCATCTTTTGTAGCAGTATTACTTTTTCCTATTACTAATTTAGTATTATAATGGCTATTTTTCGCTTCATTAAATTTATTTTTTACATAATCAACATTAGGAATCATATTAAAAGCTGAACTATCATCAATAGTTATAGCTTCTTCATATTCCATAATTCCAGTAAAAGTATCGCCACTTTTCTTAGCATATTTATTACTAATTTTTTTCTTAGATGTACTAGATTGTTCTGAATCATCATATACTGCATATATTGCAGTACCATCAAATTTTTCTGCTGTTATTGTCTTTGTTTTGGGATTTAATTTTATATCTTTATTAAATACCGTAGTCAATGTCGCATTAGTAGTAGCTGTTGAAGCCGGTCTATTCCCAGCTAAAATTGGATATTCATCATCACTGGTTACAATTGTTTGCGCTGTCTTAACTGCATCATTTTTAGTAGCATATTTATCATTAATCGTTGTCTTAGCTGTTTTATTAATTTCTGATTTATCATATTCAGCATAAGTCGCAATACTAGCAGTACCTTTTAAATTTCCATGAAATTCTTTTGCTACTACAGCTTCAGCACTAGGTAAAATTCTAATATTTTTATTAAATACAACATGTGATGAAACACTATCTTGATTAGTATGATTAGTACCACTAACACTGGTTAATGTTTCGGATGCTAATATACAATATTCAACTTCATTATTAGTATTAGCTTGTTTTTGTAATACTTGCTTAACATCTCCAGCAGGAGGAATATATATAACAGTATTTTTAGTATTAACTTCGTTTAAAGCATTAAAATTAGATGTGCTAATGGTAGCGACGGCTGTACCAGTAGTAACCGTTGATTTAACTTCTACATTTTGAATAGATTGCTTATTAACTTTATTTTTATCATTTGCAGACATTAATCCAGATTTAGTAACTGTAGCATCATCAATGTGATAATATAATTCATTTCTATTATCATTAATTGTTAATGTACCAATTTTACCTGTACTTTCATTAACATCTCCATCATATTCATTTATATAACTAACTGCATCAATCTGATAATTATTTATTAAAACATTTTAATAAATAAAATTAAACTTATATATTATATAAGCATAGATTATATCTTTTTATATTTTTAATCATTAATATAAAGAAAATTAATAATTAGTAAATATAATAAATTCAATATATTATTTACTAATATATAATCGTTAAATTAAAATTATATTATATATAATTTTAATTATGGATTTTATAATGAGAAAAATAAATTATATATATTTCCATAAATTATCATTTATGTAACTTAATAATTACCTTTAAAATTTTCGCCGACAAAAGCTTTAGCATAAATTACTCCTGTATTAGGATTCATTTTTATATCATTATCATATATCGTAGAAGTAATTGTATTTTTAGGAATTTTCGCAGTAGTGACATTTGATGCTAATAAAGGATAAGTATTATTTGTTTCTGATGCACTTTGCTTTACACTTGACACATCATCAGCCTTTAATGAAGTCGGAACATAATTTAATGCATCTGCAATATTTTCTGCAGTAAGACTTAATGTACCATCTGCGCCTATATTAATATTACTATTTTCTTTTACTTTTACTAGTCCTAATTTCGTATCTGTCGCTGGACCATGTTCTGGAGTATTAATAATAATCGTAGCTTGGTCGGAAGTTACAGATGTTATTACTGTAGTTGATCCAGATCCTTTAATATTAATAGAATTTTTTACAGTATCATTATTAACTAAATTTAAATGAGTATTACCATTTGTAGCTGTATTATTTGTAACAGCATTTTGTGATGTTCCGACTATTAATTTAGTATTTATTGGTATTTGTTCAGATTCACTAATTGTTAAGCCATTAAAGTTTTTTAATGCAATTCTATTATTAACAATTTCAATATTACTTATTGTACTATTACGAATATCTGTAGCTTTAGCATATTTATCACTAATTTTTACCGGTACGCCTTTATATAATTCATCTTTGTCATATTCTGCATAAGTCGCTATACTAGCTCTATTTACTTCATCAATTTTTCCATCTTTTACTGTTAAGCCTTCGATTTGATCAATAGTTGTTTTAGGATAAAATGTTCGTTTTGTATTACCATCTGTTTCACTATTTAATAAAATAGAGCCTTTAATAGTAGAAGCCAATTATATAATTCACCTCACTTATTTTTTCATTAATTTAATGCAATCCAACTATCATAATATATATATAATTTATTTTCAACTGTATTAAAATATATTTGTCCGTTTATAGGAATAGCTGGATGACTTTCTGCATAAGGAATACCTACAGTACTTTCATGACTATTAATTAACTCAAAAGCATTGTTATAATAAATAAAATCATATATAATATTTGCTTTTAATGTATTTGTAGGAATAATAGTATTTTTATAATAAATTGCTTTATTACCAGTATGATTAATATTTAACATAGGATTAATAGCAGTATTAGCATTTTGAAATTTTATTGCTATTCTTATGTTATCTATTAATTGAAAATTTGGTATCGATAATTCTTTAATGATAACATCACTAGCTGTAGAACATATGCCGTAATAAATTGAAGGATTATTATTAAAATTATTAAGGCCAATTACACTACCTACTATCATATAGACTAATTCTCTCCTTTATATACACTATTAATATTTTGTCATTTTGTATAAAAAATACAGATGGAAAAATAAATTATTATTTATATATATAAACAAAAAAAATAGTCTATTTTTTTCTTTTCTAGAAAAGAGGTAGATAAATTGGCCTTTTAATTATATATATTTCTAAAATAATTATTAATAAATAGTTTTTATTAATGAATATTTATAATAAAAGTTTATTATAAATAGGAAAATAATAATTAATTAGAAAATCATTTAAATTAAAAAAATTATTTAAATTAAAAAAATCATTTAAATTAAAAAATTATTTAAATTGATTTCATTTTTTATAATTAATTCTTAAATTAATTCTTAGATTAGTTCTAAAATTAATTTATTTAGAATAAATATATTAATTTAGAATGATAACAACGTGCAATTAAATATAATTTTTATAAAAAATTTTTATAAAAAAAGATATGTACTAAACTATTATGAAAGGAATAGAATAAATAAGATAAATTTTTTATATAATATATTGGAAATTTATTAATGTCAAACTTTTCGTTTGATCTTCAACGTTTTGCGAGTATTCCTAATACATTAACTTTCGATTCCTATTCGAATAAATGGATTCATACACATAGAGCAATTGATATGCCCGGTCTTAGTAATAATGGTAACCTAGCCATTAAAATTTAATTAAATTTATTGGTATATTTAATTTCATTTAAATTATCAATAATATAATATTTATTATTAATAAATATTATATTTAACGACTAATTCATAGTAAATATATTTTATATATTGAAATTTATTAAAGAAATTAATAAAGAAATAGTCATATACTATTTAATTTTTTATAAATAGATTAATTATTTTTATTTAATTGTATTAAATAAATTTTATGAGCTATTATATAAGTCTAAGAGTAAGAAGAATATGATTTGATTATATATAAAATTTATTTAAATTATGCAATTTAAATAAATATACCAGCAAGGCGATAATGCCAATCAGATGGCTATTACTACTACTAACGTATCAATTTATTCTAATGGCATGAAATTAGGATTTGTACAATCTTTCACTCCTAGCGAATCAAGAGATATTACTCCTATTCAGGAATTAGGTACTGAAGGTGTCGTCCAAATGGTACCTGGTAATACACGAGGCGGACAAATTCAGCTTCAGCGTGTTGCTCTTTATAATAGTGATATTATTCCAGTATCATTAATTAATTTATTTACTGGTATGTTTTTATTTAATAATATCAGTAAATAAAAGGTATTAATTTTTTAATACATTTTATTTTAACGACTAATATATAGTAAATATTATTGAAATTATTAATAATTTATTTTATATTAATAATTTAGTCTTTACTTTTTGTTAATTAAAAGATTTAAATACTATTAAAAATTAATTTTTAATAAATTATCAGATGGAATGCAATGGGATTAACCGCAACAGGACAATTTATCGATCAAAAAAATGTTGTCGAAAGCGGTAATGCAGCTGGTAATAACTTTATTTCTGGTTCAGCTTTTAAACGTATGGATTCAGGTACATATGGTAATCCATTCAGAACATTAAAAGATCAGCGCGTGCCACTTGAGATTTGGGTTGAGACTTTACTTCCTTATGACACTACAACCGCTAGTGATATTCAAAATTATAACGTATTATTAGAAATCTATTTTGATTGCTGGGTATCATCATATCAGAAGACCATACAAGCCAGTCAGGTAGTTATGCTTGATAATTATTTTTATTTTCTAAAATATTCTTTAATATGAATTAATTAGAATATAAATTTCATTAAAAATAAAATTTATATCAACGTATATTTAATATAATAATTTAAAATAAAGATATATACTAAATTATATAGTTATATATAAAATAAAAATTTAATAAAATTTTTTAAAATATAATTTGATGGGTGAGTGAATCGATGACTCTTGAATATTCTGATATGGATTCGCAGGTGATGCAACGAGTTTTTGGGTCCTCAAACCAGTCTACCGCTGGGTATACCGCAACAGCATCTGCTGGTTATGTAGAGTACAATGATGACCGCAGTTATACTCAGCAATCCGCTGGAGCCGGTACAACATATACAAGTAATACACAAACTACATCTCGTAATTCCGCGGGTTCAATTTAAAGATAAGATATTTAATATCTTATCTTTTTTTAATAATTATAACATATATTTTAATAAGGTGATAAAATTTTTAGATAAAGGTCTAAAACTTACTTTTACAAAAATGCTATAAATTAATATTTAATATTTATTATTAAAATGAATGTAAATTATAAAATAAATGAGAGGATAAATATATTATGACTAATAAAGAAATTGCTAATAAAATTAATACGAATTTATTTAACAATTCATTAAATGATAATGATTCATTAAATAATAATTCATTTAATAGTAATAATCAAACTGCTGGTGAAATTTTTAATGATATAAATAGCAATAATGAAGAAAATAATATTATTGTAGATAACGATAATAAGGATGATAAGAATGATAAAGAAAATAAAGAAAATAATAATAAAGATAATAATGAAAAAGTTTTAAACGGAAAAATATATAAAATTATCAATTTAATTATTAATGAACCTTGCTATATTGGACAGACAATATTATCAATAAAACATCGGTTTAATGAACATTGTCGTTTATCTAATAATCAAAATACAACATATTTAATAAATACTTATGGTAGGCAATATTTTAAAATTGAATTAATTAAAGATAATATAAGTACTAAACAAGAACTAAATATAACTGAAAAGGAATACATTATTAGTTATTTAAAACAATATGATTTAATAAATCAAGTAATATATAAAAATTATGAAAAAATTTCGGCAGCTATTCCTATTCAGTGTATAGAAACTGAAGAAATATTTCCGAGTATTAATATAGCCGCAAAAAAATATAATATTAATATTAATAGTATTAGCCAAGCCATTCAATATGGCTATGCTATAGATATTAAGCAAAATAAAATTAATAATAGCAATGAAAATAATAACAAAAATAGTAACGATAATAATGAATTTTTAAATTCACAAAGTGAAGTAATAACGTTACATTGGAAACGATTAGATAGCGATGATACATATCAAAAACGTATTCAAAACGAATATATTATATATATTATAGAACAAAAATTTAAGGTTTTAAATAATACTGATATAAATACCAATATAAATACCAATACAGATACCAATACAGATACTAATATAGATACAGATACAAATATTGATACAGATACAAATATTGATATAGATACTAATATAAATGGAAAAAGTACTGATCAAATAATCAGTACTAATCAAAAATTTAAAAGCAATGCTTTTTGCATTCAATGTATAGAAACATTAGAAATTTTTTCCAGTATGAATAAAGCTGCGAAACAATATAATATTCATGTTAATTTAGTTAATAAATCTATTAAATATGGATATGCTGCAGGTATTGATCAAAATGGTAATAAATTACATTGGAAAAAAATTACTAATGAACAATATAGTAATATTTTAAAAACGTATAAATATGATGTTAAGCAAAATAATACAACTCAATATATATGGAAACCAATATATATACAACAAACGTGGAAAAAGATATGGAAAGATCAATTAGAATTTCATAAAAATAATGAAAATAGTCCATTATATAAAATATTAAATAATAATGATATTAATGATTTTAGACTTATTCCTGTGCAAGAATCTTCATTAACTATTATAAAAGAAAATATTAAGAAATTTATTAATATTAAGTCTTTAAATGATGCTATTGAAAAAGAAAAGCAATTAATATCATTATTAATATCTAATTCTTATAAATTGTATAATTTTTATAATAATCCTAATTATAATATTAATGATAATACTGATGAAACTATAATAATTGATATTAATGAAATGTTAAAAAATTATCAACAAGAACAAAATCAGTTAGAACAAAAATTATTATATAATAATCAAAAAATTGATATTGAATATAAGCCAATGCAAGTTCAATGTATTGAAACGGGTGAAATATTTAATTCTATGGCAAAAGCTGCTCAAAAATATAACACAGACTTGAAATCAATTACGAGTTCAATTAAATATGGCTATACTGCAGGTAAAATTCATAATGCTAATATTAATGGCAAAATTTATAATATTAATTTTCATTGGAGAGAATATAATTCAAAAGATATAATTACAAAAAATAATAAATATTATCAAATATATATTATTGAACAAAAAATAAAATATAATTCAATATCTAAAGAAAAAATAACGGTAAAATGCATAGAAACTAATGAAATATTTGATTCAGTTATAGAAGCTGCACAAAAATATAATATTGAAATGCAAAATATATATGTAGCTATGCGTTATGGATATGCAACAGGTACTGATAATAATGGCAATCCATTACACTGGATAAATATAAATTGTCCAATTTATAAATTACATAATAATGATGACAATGATAAAAATTATATGTGGATTCCAATATATATTTTTTACGATTATACTGTATATACAAAATATAATTATAATAATAAAGATACTAAATATATTTTAGAAAAATATAAAAATGATCCTAATTGCGGTATATATAATATATTAAATTTATTTCCATTAGAAGATTTTAGATTAGCAAATATAAAAAAATACAAATTTATTTTAACTGAGTCTTTCATTTCACAAGAGAAAAATACTTCTATTGTCCCAGCTAAATTTAAAACTTGTGTGCAGTGTATAGAGACAAAAGAAATATTTATGAGTTTAAATAAAGCAGCAATAAAATATCATACTAGTCATAGTCAAATAAAATATGCAATAAAAAAGGAACGTAGTGCTGGCAAAGATGAAAATGGTAATGATTTACACTGGCGAATATATCAAGATAATAATAACAATATTAATATTAATGATGATAAAAATGATATTAGCAATAATACATATAATTATTGTATAAATAAAATTATTGATAAAAACATAGCACAATCAGTAATTGATATTGCACAGAAAAAAATATCGAAATATTATAATTTGTATAATGCACAATTAACAAATCAAAGCTTAATTAATAATAATTTAACACAAAATATTGATACTATTATGTGGAAATTAGTAAAAGATAATTCATATATGCATTCAAATATAGTTTATAAAAATGTGGAAAATAATACATTATTTTTAAATTTAGAAACAATTGCAAAATATTATCGAGTATCAATACAAAAGTTAAAAGGTATATTAAATACAGATAAATTAATAACTATATCTTCAACAAGAAAAATACATTTAATAAGTATTAATATTAATGAATTACAGGATAATACAGTTATTTATGCATCAGCCTATCAAATAATTAAAATACAAATATATAAAAAAGTATCATATATTATAACAAGTGTTCCATATAATGTATATATGACTAAATTACGAGATAAAAATCGTCCAGGACTTAGTCAATTAATAAATAGTATAAATACTTATGAATGTTCAATTATAAAATCACATATTTATTTTAAAGAAGAAGCTGAAAATTTAAAAAGTATATTATTAAATCAAAAACCTAGTACATTTAAATGTAAATTACCTGTACGTTGTATAACTACAGGCGAAGAATTTTCTTCTATTGAAGAAGCTAGTAAAAAATACGGATATAAAGGTGAAACTAATATTTTATATGTTTGCCGTAGACAAAGAAAATATACAATTAATCAACAAACTGGAGAAAAATTAAAATGGAAATTTATGCAAAAAGATTCTATACAAAAAGATTCTATACAAAAAGATTCTATACAAAAAGATTCTATATCAAAAAATAATTGTGATAATAATATTAAAACAAATAAAAGTATAAAAGAAAAAAATAATCATACAGTATTTTTTCTTTATTATCTAAATAAATTAATAACAATAACTTCATCTATTCATTTTGTAAATGAAAATATATCATTAAAATATAAAAAATCAACACTGTATAGTTTAAAATATAGTAATATAAAATTAAATCAATTATTAGATCAAGCAAATATTGACGATTTTATATTTAAAGCTTATAAAAACAATTTAACTCGTATAGAAGCTCAACAAATAATTAAAAAATTAAAAGTACAATATATAAATGAAATAATTACTTAATATCATCTATATAAAAATTATAACATAATTAATAAATATTAATTATGTTTTTTATTTTTTATAATGAAATAATTTTTATAAAAATTATTTTTCAAAGAAACGAGGTTATTTATATAAGGATTTATTATTAATATTATTTATTAATGATCAATTTCTAATAATAGTTAACGCCTCGAAAAAATTATATATATTTCTAAAACATAATGAATTAGAATATATATTCATAAAACTTAAATATAATATATAATTTTTTTATGAATATATATCAACGTATATTAAGTATAATATATTATTAAAGATATATACTAAACTATATTATCATTAATATAGTATAAAATATAATTTTATATACTAATATAATTGGAAAAATAATATATGGCAGACACTTCATATAATCAGTGGGCATATGGTAACTATGGCTACAGTCAGGATTTTGGTGGTGGAGCTTCAGTAAATGGTGCTTATGGATCTCGTTCGGGTAATAATAATAAATTAAATACACATCGTTATACTCGTAATGATATTCGCGTCGCGGAGAATGATCTTAGGCCACTCACACCATATACTAATAGTAAAGTAATGCTCTCAACAAATATTTTTATTTATTCAAATCAAAGTATTGTTGGTATGTATTATTTTTGCATATAATAACAATTTATATTAATAACTGGAAAATAATTAATCAGTTATATATATTTATTACTAATAAATATATAAGCAACGACTATTATATAATTTATACAAAAGATATAGTCTAATCTTATTATAATAAATAAGTTATTTATAATATGAATAATTAATATTAATGTACAATCTTTTTCTATTAGTGAGCAAAGACAAATTAATAAACTTCAAGCAATCGGCTGGGAGGGTGTAGTACAAGCTGTTCCATCAAATACACGTGGCGGATCGCTTTCTGTTAACCGCATTGCTCTTTATAATTCTACTTTATATAATGCATTAGGTTTAAATACTTATGCAAATGCACATAATAAATTAGGAAGTAAAATTCATACTCCATCTAATATGAGCGAAGGAGATAAATGGGATAATTTATTTGTTCCGTGTAAAAAGAAATAATTATTAATATAATCTATTTAAAAATTATATATACATTTATCTAGAATAAATTTATTTTAGGCTAATTTAGATAGATTTATTAATATTTTTATATTTATTATAAATAAGTATAAAAATTAACGACTAACTTTAGTAATATTAATATGAATTTTAAAGATTAAGATATAGTCTTTATTGATGAGAAATTATTAATTAAAGAATAGAAATATACATTTGAACAAGATGCTAAAGGTCCTCAAGTTTCTTCTGGTTTAGTATTTAGAACTTTAAAGGATCAACGCGCACCCTTAGAAATTATGGTCAAGACTAGATTAAATGGTTCAGAGAATGATGACAGGCCAGAATTTTATACAGTTACTTATATTAAATAATTGATATATTAAAAATTAGTTAATTACTAGAAATTTTAAAATAATTAGTATTTACATTATATTTTATTAATATAAATGTAATGCAACGATTAAAAAATAATACTTGTAAAGAGTAAGAAATAATCTTAACATTTATTATATAAATGAAATATTTAAAAAGTATTTATAATAATTTTGGATTGTTGGTTAAGTCAATATTCTAAACCTTATTCAACACAAACAATTATGTCATAGGTAGTTGTTATAAAAAATTAAAATTACTGGAAAAAATTATAATAATTTAATCAGTATAAGTATTAAACTTATCAAAGACTATCAATAATTTATTTTATATAATTATATAGTCTATATATAAAAGTACCGTTAATTTTATGCAGCGGAAAATATAATTTATTTCAGGAAAAGTTATTAATTAATATTTAATCTGAATCAATAATTTATTTTATAATATTTTTATTGACTAACGCACAGATAATTATATAAAATTTAAAAATATGTGCTTATTTTTTATATCAAAATATTATTATCAAAATAATAAGAATATCTAATTAATGCAGAAACTGCAACTCTTCAATATGCTATTAATATTGGCAAATATTAAATTATTTTCAATAAATATATTATATATAAATTTGAAATTAATATTCATTAATATAATGAATATAATTCAACGCATATTAATTATAATACATAAAGTAAAGAAATATGCTAAATTTTATTATAAAATAAAAAATAAATTATACAATAATTTATAATGATATAAATTGGATGTTTATTAAAATAAAAAAAGAACATATGATGTTACATATGTTCTTTTTTATAAAATATAAACAATATATTTTTTAATTTTTATATAAAATTCTATTTAAAATTGTATCTTAATGTTTATGAATTAATTCTTTTTCTAATTTTATTGCTTCTTCATCAGATAAATTATCAATATAAGTATAAGTAAAATTATTAATTCTTTTTTCTTGAATAAAATTATATATTGCATTTTTTGGATTTATATTAATAATTTTATATATTTGATACATAATTTTTTCCTTTTAGTTTTTTTAAAATAAAAAAATTAAAAATTTTTTATATATTTAAAACATATATTGATTAATCTTTTTGTTTTATATACATATAAAAAACATAGAATTCCAATAGTTACAGCTTGAAAAATTAATAAATATCCTATTAATATATATAAATACATTAATTGATAATTTATATATAAATATAATGTTAAAATAAAATCAATTAATATATTACACGTAATAAATACATTTCTAAAATTATATAATCGATTTAATTTTATAATTGCTTTATTTATTTCAACAGATTGACTAATACAAATATAATAAAAAATTTTATTAATATAGGAAAGATTATCAATTTGATAATAATTAATAATCTGATAAAAAAGATAATATTTCATGGATTGAGCAGATTGAATCAATTTTTTACCTTCTTTTATAATTTATATAATAAATATAATGCGGAAATATAATTTTTAAATTTATTATAAATCTTATTATATTCATAATTATATTTATAATAAATATGTATTATATCATTTTTAATATATGCTTGATAAATAGTACTATTAATATCTAAACAATTAGTTAAATAATAATGTAATAAATATCTATCCCCAAAAGGATATAATAATAATGATATATACTGAAAATAATTATCAGAATATGAATTAATAAATTTATTTATTAAATCTATATCTACAGTATAACCATTATTTTCTCCACGCTGTAAATTTAAAAAATCACTTAATATACAAAATTGATCTAGCACATTAAAATTTTCATTAAGAAATTTAATTGTAATTATACAATTATGAATACAATTTACTTCATCTAAACTTTCTATATCATTTATTGATTTATATGGTTTTATATGCAATTTATTAATCATTAATATTACCAACTTAATAAAAATCTTTTATTAAATCATTGATATTAATATAACATTTATTATTAATAATAAATTGATAAACTTTTTCTTGATTCATTTCATTACTTCGTTCTTCAATCATTTCTTCTCCTTGCTCAGTTAAGAAATATATTTCTGCTTTTACCCAACCGTCATGATGAATACCATATATATATAATATATTATTTTCAATATATACTTCTCGGATATCGCAATCCTTTAATATTTTATTATATAATGTAATAAAATCACCATATAATATACCTGAAAAAATTCCATTCCAACGTTGTACTTTACCAACTGCGAGACAATTATAATTTTTTTCATTTATATAATATAATAAATTGTCTTCATCTTCATAAAGCAAATCCATAGTATCATCATTATTATAATCTTCTGTGGAAAACAAATAATTTTTCATTATTATTAACTCCTTTGTCCTAAAATGTTTTTTAAAATATATTTTATAATTTATTGATTAATTGATGTGCTTGAATAAACATATCTAATTTATCAATTTGAGAATTAATATATAATTGATCTAAAATTAAATTATAATAAAGTTTATAATTATTTTTATCTTCATTATAATTTAATAATTGTTTATTATTATCCCAACAAATATTACTTATATACAAACGATGATTATAAAAAATTCCAAGATAATAATTATTTTCATCATACATTGGTTTATATACAGTAAATCTTATCAGATTATATTTGATAATATATTCTTGTGTAGTATTAATATATTTTACTAATACTAAATGATGATATAATGGTAAAATATATAATTCGTATGAATAAGCACTAATATAATTATTATATGTTAATATATCATCTAAAATTTTTGTAGTATATCGATAATACATTGTATTATAATTTAACATATTAAAATTTTTTGTATTTATATAAAAATTATATATATATAAACTTGAAGAATATTTACGGCGCAAAAAATTAATTTTATCCTTAGATATCATTGGAAGATCGAATGTAAAAGCTATATAAATATTCCAATCATTATGAATTGTTTCAACATTTTGTAGCGAATTCTTTTTATTAATGTAATTTTTTATAAAAATCATCAATTTACTTCCTTTATAATTTATTAAGTAATTCTTTTGCTTTAATTAAACAATTTAATTCATCAATTTTAGAATTAATATATTGTTGATTTAAAATTAAATCATATCGTATTTCATGAAGATTATTTTTTTCATTATTACTACAAAATTGTTTATTTTCAGTCCAATAAACATTAGTTACATATAAATGATGGTTAAAATATAATCCTAAATAATAAACATTATTATTGATATTCGTATTAATATCAATATTAATACTAGTACGAATATTCATATTAATATTAATATATTTTATTAATACTAAATGATGATATAAAGATATAATGAATATATTATTTGTATAAATGTCAACATAATCATTGTTATATAAAATATCATCTAAAATTTGCGGTGTATATTGATAATACATTAATTTAGTACGATATTTTTCGTTTCGCCAAGTTAAAATATTTATATTTTCATTATTAATATGATAATTATATAAATATAGATTTGAATAATATCTAATACACAAATAATTAATTAAATTTTGAGGAATAAATGAATAATTTAAAAAATGAATATAATTTATATTCCAATTATAACTTTGAAAATTTACATATATCATTTCTTATCCTTTTCAAATTTATTTTTATTAAATAAAAAAAATCATTTATATAAAATTATATAAATGATTAAAAAATTTTTTATTAAACTAGATTTTTATTTTAATTTTTTTAATAAAGAATAATTTATTTATAATAACTTTAATACGAAATCATTACAAATATCATAAAACTTTTTATCAATATAATATTGATAAATTAATAATCCTACTAGCATAAGTAAATTAATACCTATTAACAACATATTACTTTGACCATATACAAATAATATTATTAATATAAATATTGCAAATATTCTAAATATATTGTGAAATAAATTATAATGTTTAGTAAGTTTAACAATATTTTCAGAAGGTTGCTTGTGTTCTTTGGATATTATATCAAATAATTTATTTTTATTAATAAAATGATTCTGACTTATATGATTAAATATACAATTTTCTATATCAATTACTTTATACTGACGAAATATATTAAGCTTTAACATATTTTTTCCCACCTCTATTATTTTATTATAAAAATGTTTTATAAGAAAGGAAGTAGATTATTATTCTAATTGAAGATAATTATACTCATATTCATACATTAAATAAAGGTACAATTCTATTAACAGATTTACAAGTTGGAGATCTAGTATATACACAAAATTTAAATTGGCAACCTATTATTAATATTACTAAACAAAAATATAAAAATAAAATTTATAATTTATATTTACAAAACGAATTACCTTTTAATATCACCGAGGATCAAGAAATATTAACTATTCCATTATTAATTAAAGAACAATATTATAAATATCCTATTAGTCAATTTTATCACAAATATATGAAAGAAGATTATAATAATATTTCTCGGCACGCTCGGGATTTTGAATTAAAATGGATTCAAGCAAATAAATTACAAAATAAAGATACTGCAGTAACTCCTGTTAATTTTAATTATAATAATCAAGTTGTAAAAGATACTAGTTTTAATATAGAAATTAATCGTGAATTTTTAATTTTTTTAGGATATGTTTATCTTTTTGTAGAAATTGAAGATAATAAATGTTGTTTTTATATTCATAAAGCTTTTTCTAATATTAAAACTTGGATTCGTAAATATGTAAAACAAACATTTAATATTAATTTAGCTTTAAATAATACAGTAATGTTTTCTAAATTAAGTACAAGTAATAATGATTTTATATTAATGATTCAATCATTATATAATGGATTATTATCTTCAATAAAACAATTACCTCCTAAAGAACAATTATATATATTTAAGGGTTTGTTTAGTACACAACGTAATACAGCTACATTAACTGTTCAAATTACTAATTTAACCTTATTATATGATTTATTAGAAATATTACATCGTAATTATTTTAATCCAGATATACGAATTGATAAAGATAATTATCGCATATTATTACGTAGAAATAATTACTTAGATTTTAATACGTTTTTATTTCATAATGATAAAAACGATCAATTATATAAAACAAGTATTTCTAATTTTACAAGTATTCAATTTCCTACATTATATAATAATATATATTATATGGGCTATCCAATCCGTATTTATGATGTTTATATACCTAATAAATCTGTTAATGTGGTAAAAATTAGCGTTAAAAATAATATTCCAATAAAAATAAATAATATATTAATAAAATAAAGTTTATAAATATAATAAAAAAAAGACTTAGATAAATTATTAAGTCTTTTTTTATTATATTTTTTAAAAGATAGCATTCTTTTATAAATATTAGGAGGAGGATAATAATTGAATATATTACAAAGCAAAGATTTAAATACATTTATAAAAGTATTAATGCAACAATTAGATAATATTAATATGTTAGATATTCTAAAAGCAGCTCAAATATTAACAAAGAATAATAAACAAATTATTAATCAAAATTTAACTAATAAACAATTAAATAAAATAGTATATGACCATATTCAAAATGAAATGCCGCAAGCAATTATTAATGTAATTGAAGATAAATATTATTTTTCTGACTCTGAAAAAGAAATTATAGAGCAAATATACGCTCATTTTTTTCATTTTGATACTATAATATATAATCATCAAATATTACGTACTATAGATAGCATTATATTAGAAGAACGTAAAAAAAATATTTCATTGATAAAAGATAATTATAATTTTGACGAAATTTTTGATAATGAAAAAGATATAATTATGAAAAAATTAAATGATAATACTAATAAAGTAGTATATAATCATTTAGAAGATTTACATTATCTTATACATGAAAAAAATATTAAAGATATTAATCAATTAAATAAAATTTTATTACATAATACACAATATATTGAATTTTATATTAAAGAAATAATCGGTACCTTATTAGCTAAAAACATTTGTAAAAAATATAATTATGATATTAATGTGGCTATGTTATTTTCTGCATATATTCCTACGAGAATTAATATGCCAGAATTAATATTACAAGCAATTAATAATATTAATAAATGCATATTATTTTCTGATTTTATCGGCACACCTTGGGATTTTATAAATTTTAACGATAGCACTAAAGAATCAGATAATATTGTATATTCTACTATTTCGCCATATGATTTTTCTGGCAACCGTAGCGGTCCATTAATTGTAATTGAATCAGAAGTATTAAGAGGTAATAATGATAGCTTACCTCATCATGAAGATTTATTAAGAAAATATCGGAAAGAACACGGTATAGAAACAGATGACGATGATAAATCAGCAGCTTACACGCAGGGATATGAAAGGTTAAAAAATGTAGGTGTAGGATCTTATTTTAATGAAGTTGCTGTATTAGAATTCATTCAAGGTAATAAAGAACAAATAAAGCAAGCATTAATTAATGATGGTTATCAAAAAGTATATTTAAATAATAGTCTTCCTTGGACTAGTAAAGAATATAAAAGAATAGCTAATAAATTTAAAATTAAACGCTTATTAATTAAGGTGAATTAATATGAATCGAATTTTATATAGAATAGCAAATAATTTAAATATATATATCGATAAACAAACTAATAATTCACAATTAATGCAGCAATTAAATAAAATAAAAGATCAATTATTATCATATATAAAAGAAATAATTCATAAACATTTACAACAAGTTCCAAAATATGATAATGAATATTTTAAAAATATAATTATAAAGAATAAATTTTTTAAAATTGAACAACTAAATCGTTGGTTAATACAGCATAAATCTGATATTATTCGTCGAATATTACAAATAGCATTTATTAATACTAGTGATTATTCATCTATATATTCCAAGTTTAATATTAATGAAAAAGATAATGATACTTTATTACATTGGATAGTAAATAATATTGATGAAGATTGGTATATTAATACATTTATACAGGAATTAGATAAAATACAAGATGATTTATTAATTAAATTTTTTGGCCCAGCTAAAGATTTTAGTAAATTTAGAGATCAAGTAGGATCTGAAGTATATTCTACTGAAAATTATGAAAAAATAATTAATAATAATAAGACTATAGTAATTTTAAATAATAAAATTGTTAATATGGATACTTATCGAAAAAGTACAAATAAATTCAAACGCGTAGCATTTGGATCAGTAGTAAATAATGTATTAATTATTTATCATACAAATTATAGTATTAATATATTAAAACAATTTTTAAAGAAAAAAAGTAATTATACAAAAATATATTTATTACAGCCTAATAAGCATCTAGCTTTTGTAAGTGATAATAATTTAGATAAATATATACGTTTAGCGAAGAAAATAAAGATTAGATAATTAAAATCTAGTCTTTATTTTTTAATATAATATATATTATATTAAAAATATAATAGGAGGTATTATAAATGATTGATATCGCTTATAAAGAACCGTTATATGGTGAAAAAATTAATAATATTGATTTAGTAAAAGATAATTATTTTACTGATGTATTTTATATCTATGATAAAGATATGAATTTTATAAAACATCTTGTAAGAATTGAAACACTTCATCATGAATATTATCAATATACAGGAGATATTGATGATTGTTATAATAAAGTAGAATATATTTTGATTTCTATACCCTGCAAAATTAATAATATGCCTGTTATTTTAATGAATGCGAGTGATGATATTCGAATAGAAATATTATTATATTCATTAAATACATTTTTTTATTTATATCCTGTTATTGAAAATAATATTATTATAGGTGATAATAAAGAAGAATTAAAATCTAATTATAATATTTTATTAAAATATACTAATATATTAAAAAATATTAAACAAAGTAGATTATTATTAAATAATTTATAAAAAATTGTTTTAAAGAAAGGATTTTTAAATGGATAAATTTGTGCATTTACATGTTCATTCAACTTATTCTACACTTGATGGATTAACACGAATTCCAGAATTATTTAAAAAGATAGAAAGATTAGAACAGTCTGCAATAGCATTAACTGATCACGGTTCTTTAGCTGGAGTTGTAAATGCAGCTGTTGAATCGCAAAAATATAAAAACATAAATTTTATTCCCGGTTGCGAATTATATACAGTTCCCGACGCAAAGATAAAAGATAAAAGTGAAAGATCCAGTGAAAGTGATGTTGCAAGAAAACATTTACTTTTATTAGCAAAAGATAATGAAGGTTATAAAAGATTAATGAAAATTTGTAGCTGGGGTCATATTGAAGGATATTATTATCGTCCTAGAGTTGATGATTCAGTCTTAGAAAAATATGGAACTGAAGGATTAATAGCTTCTTCTGCTTGTATATTATAATGCAAGTATATACAAATATTAATTCAGTGTAAATATACTGAAGTATTTATTAAATTATTTAATAAATACTTAAACGCATATATATATTTTATATATTAAAAATATATGCTAAACTAATATTCTGATATATTAGATATAATTTAAAAAAATTATATATATATTTAATTGATTGCAGGAAAAATTCCACAATATTTGTTAAAAGGTAATTATGAAGCTGCTAAAAAAACAGCTTTATATTATAAGCAATTATTTAATGGAGATTTTTATCTTGAGATGATGTGCCATTTAAAATTGCAAGAAGAAGTTAATAAAGGAATAATTAAATTAAGTAAAGATACGGGTATAAAATTAATTCTAACTTCTGATGCACATTATCTTAATAAAGAAGATAGTATTGCACATGATATTCTATTATGCACGCAACAAAAAACTACATTAAATGATCCAAATCGTTGGAAATTTGAACCTGGTTCATATTATATTATGGGTAGAGAAGAATTAACACAAATAATGCATGAACATCATTCTTATATACCTGATGATATATTGAATGAAGCTATGGATAATACTGTAAAAATAGCTGAACAATGTCACGTTGAATTTACATTAGGTAAGCATTATTTACCTAAAATGGATCCTTATGTAGAATTAAAGTCTAATCCTCAATTAGAAAGTGAATTTAATTTATTCGAATCGCGGCGGTTAAAAGAAATAGCTAATAAAGAAAATATAACTGTAGAAGATGCTAAAAATCGTGTTGATCCTTCAAGTGAATATTTAAGATTTTTAACTATTCATGGTGATTTTTTGCCATATAATTATATATAATTATTGATATAATTAATATTTAATATATCAATAATAAATATTTATTAATATAATAAATATTTATCTAACGACTAATTATAAGTAAATATATTTATATATTGAAATTTTTAAAAATCTTTATAAAGAGATAGTCATATGCTATTTGATTTCATATAAATAGATTAATTATTTTATTTAATTTTTTAAAAATAAATTTTATAAATTACTATATTTAATATAAAATTTATTTGATGAAAAATTAGATAAATATACCAGTGGCATGGACTTTATCAGCAGCGTAAATTAGATATAAAGCATTTATCTATGCTAATGTATGAATTAGATATAATTATTAGTTTAGGATTTCCTGCATATTTCCTTATTATTGAAGAAATAATTCGTTGGTGCGCAGAACAGCATATACCCGTTGGCTGTTTTAAAAAAGTATAATTAATTTTATCGGCCAATAATAAAATATTTTCTAAAAATATATTAAAATATTAATTAGAATATATAAAATATTTTATTCAATATTTTATATATTAACGCATAAAGATTTTATTTCATTATAATTAATAATGAAAAGAAATATGCTAAGCTATTTATTATAAATAGTATTAATATAATGTAATTAATAAAAAATATATTTGGTGCACGCGGTTGTTTTACTGCATATAATAAAATTAAATTATTAAATTGTGAAAAATTTATTGATGATATTGAAATTAATGATCAAGTATTAGGTTATGATAATGATTATCATCAAGTAAATAATAAATATACATATAATATAGATGAACAAATATTAGATATACAATTGGAAAATAATAAAAAAATAATCGGTATTACTAAAGATCATAAAGTATTAGCTATAAAAAAAGAAGATTATATAGAAGGAAAAGAATATACAATGAATGATTTTAAATGGTATAAAATAAATGAATTAGATAAAGACGATTATCTAATTCAAATTTAAATATATTTATTTTAAGATTAGATAAAAATTATCTAATCTTTTTTTATTTTATATATTCATTATATAATAATTAAAAAGGTAGGTGTTAATATTATGGTTATCGATTTTAAAAAACGAATATATAAAATATACAAAAATGAATCAAAAAGTATTAATATGTTTCATTTTTATAAAAATTATCAACATTGTAAATCCATAAAAATGTTGAGATGTTGTAATACTGATAATATAAGTTATTATCGATTAAATAAGAATTATGTAAATAATAATTTATATAATATTACTCAAAAAAACAATTAGACTTTTTTATCTATCTCTTAATCTTTTTATTTTTTTATTTTTTTATTTTTTATATTATATTATATTATATTATATTAAAAAGAAAGGAATAAATATTATATCATGAATAAAAAAAAGAAAAATAATATTATTTATCGTACTTATACCATTCATATCAAAAATAATAACCAATTCTATAAAAATCTCATTGATATCGGTAAAATCAATAAAGCTATTTTCAATTCTATCATCTATTTCTTTAAACAAAATTATTTTCATTACCAAAGCCTCATCAATAATAATCAAATCAAAGATAATCCTATGATTAATATCAAATATAAGGATTTAATCAACTTCTTTTCTAATAGTCCTAAATGGACTATAAAAGAAAAACAGTTATATAATCCTATGAATATTTTACCTAATAAGGATTTATATCAATCTCAAAATACGCAAGTATCCCAACAAACTATTATCTCGGCTTTTGAAGCTATTAAATCTTTCATTAATCTACAAAAACAATTTATAAAAGGCAAATTAAAATATAAGCCTAATTTACCTAAATATATTAGAAATGATACTTATGTATCTACTTTTACTAATCAATTATGTAATATTAATTATCAAGATATCAATAATATTTATAATATTAAAAATTTAAAAACAAAAATTAAGATCATAAAGTATAAGAAAGAAAAAAACATATTAACTTATGATCAGATTAAAAAACTTAATTTAGATATAAATAAATTTAATAAAATTATTGTTTTTCCTAAAGGCTTATTACAAAATTTTATTATTAATATTAATCATATTAATAATTTATATGCTTTTAAAGAATTAAGAATACATTTTAAACATAATATAGCTATTATTGATGTTGTTTATGAAATTAAAATTAAGCAAAAAAAGCAAAGATATAAATATAAGAAAAGATATTGTGGAATAGATTTAGGTGTAAATATATTAGCTGCTTGCAGCTTCAGTTGTAATATTCCTAATCTTCTCATCAAAGGTAATGAAATAAAAACAATAAATAATAAATATAATTATTTTATTAGTAAATATAAAAGTTTTAATATGTTATGTGGTAGATATAAAGAATATATATTTGAAAATGAAACAGATGAATATTTTAAAAATGATGCAGAAGATATAATTTATGATAAAAGAATAAAGTTAGATGATAATGGAAATAAATATATAATGAAAAGTAATTATAATACTACTAAGAGATTACATAAGTTATGGTTAAGAAGAGAAAATAAGATTAAAGATTTATTTCATAAAGTAAGTAAGAAGATAGTAGATTATTGCTATAAGCACCATATAGATATAATAATTATAGGACGAAATAAGAATTGGAAAATAAAGAAGAAAGGTATGAAGAATTTTGTCCGAATTCCTTTTTATAAGTTGGTGCAAATGATAAAATATAAGGCGGAAGAAAAAGGAATAAGAGTAGAAGAAGTACATGAGAGATATACATCTGGCTGTAGTGTATTAGATAGAGAATTACCGATGAAAAAGTATTATAATAAAGCGCGTAGGATGACGCGAGGTTTATTTAGAAGTAATATGGATAAATATATACATGCAGATATAAATGCAGCCTATAATATGATATTGAAATGGAAATATATAAAGACTAGGAATAAGAAATGGAAGCTATTTAAAGCTATTCGAAAGTTATATACAGGTATATTATTAAGTAATTATTATGATATGATAGTAATAGATAAAGTATTATAGAATAATGATTATTTAATAGTATTAATGAGTAAGAATAAATAATATTTACTTAAAGGTATTTCTTTAAATACTTATTTAAGTGGATGTCATATGAAAAGAGTATATAGGAATAGTGATAAGTAGTTTCAAAGCTTAGATGCTAAGCTTAATAGTAATAGTAGTATTATTATTGAATTTTACTTATTGATACTAATTTATTAATAATGAATTATTAATGAGTAAAAAAGCATTTTATTTAATTCAGTATTATATTTTTGTAATAATAATTGTTTTAAAGTTTCTTCTGAAGTTAAATTATCTTTAATTGCAGTACTAATGAATTTTTGATAAAAAGTACCGGGTGCAAGTTTAAGTCTATCAATTATTATTTTAATATTACATTCAAATGACTGATCTAAAATTGTACATTCTAATTTAGTAGGAATTTTATTACCAGATTTAATAAAATTATATACCGAATCAATCCAATTTGTAAAATTATCTTTACTTTTGTTATATATGCCCCATAAAGCTTCTAATGGAATTCCACAAGTATTACTTAATGCTTTTAATGTTGATTGTCCTTGCGTATGTCCAACAGCAGGCCGTACCCATGGATTATATACTTTATTGTTTGTAATCTTTAAACCATCAGTAATATACTTATTAATAATTTTTGTATTAGAATCACGATCTCCACCAGAATTATATAAACGTTTATATACCATATCTGGTGTAACTTTTATCATACCATTAGTTCTTTTCTTAATATATTTAATTATTTCATTAATAGACGCATTATAAAAATGATTATTTTCAACAATATTACAAGGCCAAAATGGTTTATCATACAATTCTTCCATTTTTGCAGCTAATCGACTAAAAAACATTATATCGACCTCCTATACAAATAATAAGAAAGGAATAGAACCTAATGATGATAATTAATTTTAAAAGCCGATATATAAAGCCTAATGAATTTAGATATTATCCACATTTATATAATTTTCATTTTTATAATAATTATCAGTGTATATATACAAAACGATTAGTAAGATATACTATGGGAAATAAAGAATTTTTTTTACGTATTGCGCAAGACAAGCTTTCATATATTTGTAATACTCGACAATATATCTGTATTATATCTGATAAAAATATATTTGAAAATAAATTAGTTTTTTGCGCGGAATTAATTGATAATGATCATATCTTTAATATTAGACTTGTAACATATATAAAAAATAAAAATACAGATCAGTTAATTATTGATTTATATCATACAATTTATAATTTACAAGAATTTGAAGATATTAATTTTTATGGAAAAGTTATTACTAGTAAACAATTAGAAATTGTAAAAAATCAATTTTTCAATATTATTGAAAGTAAAAAGCTAATTAATGCATTATAAATAGATTTTCTAAAAATTTAACTTTTTCGCGCTATATGAATTACAAAATTAGTTATTAAAAAATGAAGATCTAAGTATAACAGCACTTTTTAAAAAATTTAGTTTTTTTGCGCTATATGAATTACCGAATTGAATATTAAAAGACAAAGATTTAAGTATACCAAGACTTTTCTAAAAATTTAGTTTTTTTGCGTTATATGAATTACAAAACTGAATATTTAAAAACAAAGATCTAAGCATATCAATACTTTTCTAAAAATTTAGTTTTTTTGCACTATATGAATTACAAAACTGAATATTTAAAAACAAAGATCCAAGTATATCAATACTTTTCTAAAAATTTAGTTTTTTTGCACTATATGAATTACAAAACTGAATATTTAAAAACAAAGATCCAAGTATATCAATACTTTTCTAAAAATTTAACTTTTTTGCACTATATGAATTACAAAATTAGTTATTAAAAAATGAAGATCTAAGTATATCAGTACTTTTTAAAAATTTAGTTTTTTTGCGCTATATGAATTATAAAACTAAGCATTAAAAAATAAAGATCTAAGTATATCAGTACTTTTTAAAAATTTAGTTTTTTTGCGCTATATGAATTATAAAACTAGATATTAAAAAATGAAGATCTAAGTATATTATTTATTCATAAATGAATAAGACAAAGTTCTTAGAATAATGTTTTTTAAAAAATTAATTAATGCATTATAAGGATAAAAAACATGAATAAAATTTATTTATCTATTATATATTTTTATTATTTTTGTATGTTTATATATGTGAATTATACTTATCATATACCTATTGAAACAATTTATATTATTCCGTGTTTAAAAATATTTATTTTTACGAATGGATTAATTGTACTAACTATATTAATAGTACGATTTTTTTATAAAAAATATAAGAAGGCTAAGAAATGAGACGAAAATTATTAACATTAGATAATATATCTAATAATCAAAAAATAAATCAAATATTTTCGCATGAGATTAATATTAATAAAAAAATTAAAAAAGTAACTAGTTTAGATACGCAATTAGAAAGTTTAAGTGAAGTATTACCTGGATCAAATAATAAAGATATGCTTTCTATTATTGGTAATTTTAGACAATATAGATTTAAATATGTATTTGTTCCGCCGCGGGGAAATTCAGTTGTTGTTAATTCTGCTAATTTAATGCATATAGGATTTTTATATAGTGTAAAAGAAGAATATGAAAAATATTTTCAAAATCCTAATTATTCATTATTAGTATATACGCCATTATTTAAAGAATATTATTTTAAAGTTTCTCAAGTAATATATGCTAATACTTTTGATAAATATCCACCAATTATTAGTTTTTCTATTAATAGCTTACAACAAGAATTATCCTTAATAACCGGAGAAATTAGTAAAATTCATAAAGATGTAAATTATACATTAATGAAAGAATATTATATAGAAAATCGATTTGAAATTGATATAAAAAATCAATATTGGAATATATCTCCATATAAATTAAAATCAAAATTACAAGATAAAGAATTATTAAGTAAATTGTTTAAAATTTATTATACGAATAATATTAATAATAAACGATTTAAATGTAAATATTTATGGCAAGATGAAAATAAAAAACAATATATTATTATTAATGAAAATAATATAAAAGATGATAAATTAATAAAACAAATACAAGATAAAATGAAATTAAAAATAGATATATTATTAAATACTTTAGCTTCAACAATTTTAATAAAGCAATTGTAAAATTCATACCCTGAAATTTTTTGTAATAAAAAAGCAGATTCTATTATAGAATCTGCTAATTTTTTTATTTATTTTTACTTACATTATTTTATTATATAACTCAACTATTTCTTCTGGTAAAATTTGAGTTATACAATGTGCTTTATCGGAAACACAACCACCAAATATTGGAATCTCTACGCATTCATCAATACAATAATCTGGACATAATACATGTACATTATCACTTAATGGCATATATCTATGATATAATGATAAATAACCAGAATGATCATTATGCTTATCATTCGCTTCTTTTAATATTAATAGCATTGGTTTATTTAAAGCTTCTACTAAATGAATAATTCCATAAAAATTACCAATATATAAATCACTTAATGATATTAATGCACTTAATTGATTAAGAGTTAATTGATTTGCTAAATTAGTTACATCTTTATTTTTCAATTGCTCAGTTAAATTATTAGCATCTTGTAAATTGTCAGTTTTATCGACTATAATATAATGATTATCATCATTAATATTATTTAACGCTTCACTAAACAATTTTATAGGATAATGGCAATTTAAATCTTTTCCGCCAATGCCAATAATAATATTCTTTTTATTTTTAATAAATTGCTTAGCATAATTTAAATCGTCATCATTAAACCAAATTTCTAATTTATTCGATTTAATTTCTTTATTTAAAAGCGATAAAATCCATAATTTTTTTTCTTTTTCACTATACATATCAAATGGATTATCAATAATATGTGTATATAAAAATTTATCCATATAATATTGTCGAGCATATAATTCTTTATTATATTGTAAATCACTACAATAACGCTCATATTCATTACTGCGATAACTTAATCTATAAGTACTAAAAGATAAAAATGATAATAAAGCTGAAGTCTGATTATAGTCCCAGCTTAAATTAATAGATAAATCATATTTATCATTCCATAATTTTTCTTTACAAAAATCAATAATTTGATTAATATCCATATTATCATTCATATCTATAGTAATAATTGAATTAATATAAGGACAATTAATAAAATATTCTTTATATTCAGATTTAATAATAATATCAATTTTAGCTGTAGAATAATTATTACGTAATTCTCTAATAAATGCAGAAGATAATATATTATCGCTTAACATATCTAATTGAATTAATAAAATACTATTTAAATTATCAATATTTTTGTTATTATTAATATAATTAATATTAATATCAAATTGCTCTAAAATAATCTGAAGTTGTTCAAAAAATTTATTAGGTTTTAAAAATTTATTTGTTGTAAAAGTTTGTTTTAATTTATCGGCTAATAATTGTTTATCTGCATTATCTAAATCAAAATTCATAATTCAAAATCCTTTCATATTTTTATTAATAATTTATTTGCAAAAATATTATTTATATCCCATAAATCTTTATCAGTAAATTCTGGTAATAACCAATATTCCTTTATACCATTTATATCATTATATGATAAATCTTTAATAATTTGTAACATATTTGCTTTTAAATATTTACTACATAAATTTAACGGATTAATATCTAATCGTAATTTTAAAGCATTTAGATATTGATTATTATCTTTTATCGTATATAATATATTATATTGAAATTCATTTAAAAATCCTAATTGATTAATTCGTTCAGTTTTATTACGTTCTACATTAAAATATAAATCAGTACTATTTATAAATAAATTATTAACAGATAAATAATATTGTATTATATTGGAATTATTTGTAGATTGTAATTCCCATAATCCAGTGATATCATCAATATTAATTGAATGTTTAGATGGAATATTATGATATAATATTCCACCTAAATTTTTTAAATATTGTTTAAATATTAATACTTTATTATTATATTCATTTCGCATTGCAAGTACATCTTTATGATTAGTAAAATTATGAATTAATTCATATACTTTATCATAATCTGATATTAATAAAAACTGATAATTTAATTTAAATTTTGCTAATTGAATATATTTATTATATAAATATTTAATTTCATAAGGAATATTATATATTATATCGTTTTTATTCAATTCCATATATATTTACCACATTTCTGTATCAATTTTACTATACATAGGATTCATCTTATCTACATTACATTCCATTTATATTCTTACCCGGCGTAGCATTTTTAATATTAATTGCTCATTATTCGATCTACCGTTTATATACTAATATTTATTTAGTAGATTAAAGCTGATAGACTAATTGAATATTAACCTATATCAGATTTATCCATTAATTTTTATTCTTTTTTTATAATTTTTTTAATAATTTTTTAGCTAGGCAAGAAATAAAATATTTATTATCTTTATTAGTAAAATCAGGTAATAGCCAATGTTCTTTTATATCGTTAATAGTACAATTATTATTTTCACGAATAAAATCAGTAATAATAGCATATAATTGATTTTGAAGATTATTTTTATCTAAATATAGTGGATGTATTTGTATTTTATGAAATAAATAATTTGATAAATTAGTATTATATGTATATAATATATTATATTGAAATTTATTTAAGAATCCCAAATAATTAATTATTGAAGTATATTTTTTATTTATATCAAAATATAAAAATTGATAATTCCAATTTTTATGTTGTATAGTCATATATATTTCTTCTTTCGAAGAATACATATATTGCTGTATATAAAAAAAAGAATTTATATCACTTACTGTAAAAGGTATTTTATTATAATATAAAGTATTACTATAATCATTTAATAAATTTTTATATATAGATAATTTTTTATTATATACGTTTATAGATTCTATAAAATACGGATTAGTATAAATAGTTTGTAATAATTGATTACATTCATTTGTAATTTGTTCCATATTATAAGTATATAACATTGATATATTAGTTAATTCAATAAGTTTATTATAAAATAAACCGTATATATGACAGATTGTTGTTGTTGGATGAAATATTATATCATCTTTAGAGATAGTTGATTGAATTTGTTTAAAAGATTTCATTATTAATATCCTTTTATTATTAAAATCTTTATTTTATGTTTTTATATGCTTCTACAATTTCATCAGGTGTAATTTGAGCAATACAATGTGATTCCAATTTAAAACATCCGGCATGTACTTTTGAATTTTTACATTCAGGTAAAGCATGTTCAGGTCTTAAAACAATAGATTGATGTTTACAATCCATTTGCCAAGGCTTAAATCTTAAATATGATGATATTGCTTCAAAACCTTCCTCATTACATACATCTTTACTTTCACAAATAACAGATATAGTAGGCAGATCATATATTTTAGCAATATGTACTAAACAAGTATCATTACCAATATATAAATCACTTTGTTTAATAATACTAGCAATTTGTTTAATTGTTAATTTATTACAATAATTAATAAATTTAATATTTGAATTTTTATTAATTAAATATTCTGCATCTACAATTTCATTATTATCTCCAGCTAAAATAAATGTTATATCATCTAATTCATTAATTTTAGCCAATGCTTTTGATAATTTACGTATAGGATATTTTTTCGTATTAATACTAGCGCCTAAACCTATAATAATTTTTTTATTTGTTATATTTAATGGTATATAATCTTCATCATTAAGCCATATTTCCATTTTCTTATCATATATTTTCCAATTATTTGCAGATAAAAGCCAATATTTACGATCAACATCATGAATTATTTCACGTGGCGGATTAATTGTTTTAGTTAATATTTGACTATAATCATCATCTTCAGCCCAATAATCTGTTGTATATTTAGATTTAAAATATTGTTGTTCTGGATTTAGTGGAAAACCTATTCTTTCTTTAGCACCAGATAACCAATTAATAAAAGAAGCTTGAGTGCCTGTTTGTCCCCAATGTGTATTAATTGCTAAATCAATACTATATTGCCATAATTCATTGAGACATAAATTTAATATAACATTATATAAAGCTGATAAATTAATATCATAAGTATAACAAGGAATAATTTTATTAATATAAGGACAATTTTCATATATATTTTTTCTAAATCCATTACAAGCTAATAAAATTAATGAATTTGGAAAATTATAACGTATATTTTTTATAAATCCTGAAATTAATAATAAATCGCCAATACCGTTTAATTGAGTAATTAATATTGTATGTTGATTATGTGGTACGCGTAATTTATTTAATTCTTTATCTATTAATGGATATAATTCTTTAAAAGGCTTCGTAGAATTTTGTAATAGCTTAATATTATTATATATATCAATATGTTGTTCATTTAACATTTTTTATTCACTTTCTTTATATGGAGCCGAAACTAACCATTTAATATCTTTAAATAACCAATATTTTTTATTTGTTTGCATATCAATAGCGATAATTAAACGATCGTGTATTACTGATTCAACTTTAAAACGATTGTATAAAATATCATTTTCGTTAATTTTTGCCGGTGCATTAATTAAAGCTATAGCCAATACAATAATTATTCCACCTAATACACCTATTACTAATTGCTCTAATATTTTCATATGTTTTAAAAGCTCCATTAAATATTTTCCTTTATATAATTTAATAATCCTAAACAACTATTATATATTTGTTTATATGTAATATCATAATTATTAGTACCATAAGGATCAAATACATCATTATTACCATCTAAGAATGATCGCATTAATTTTATTTTTTTAGTTGTTTTTAATCTATTTACAATAGTTGTAAAATTATAATTATCCATAACAATAATTAAATCATTATCATTATATAATTTTTGTGTAAATAATTGACTATAATGAGTGTCAAATGGAATATTATGTAATTTTAATTGTTCTTGAGAACCCTTACTCATTAATCTAACACTATGCGAATTAGTTCCTGCTGATGTAACATTAACATTTTTAATATTTTCTTTTTCTAATAAATATTTAAGAATATATTTAGCCATAGGAGAACGACAAGTATTTCCATAACATACAAAACAAATATTCATTGACTTATTCAACTCCATATTTATTAATTTTTTAAATTAATTTTTTTTCTTTAATCCTTATTTTTTAATATTGCTTTTAATTCAAAATAATTAAGTCCAATTAATCCTATGATTAAAACAATAAAAATTCCCATAATATAAATAGGAATAGGATTAACATTCCAATTCGTATCGAATAAAGAAATAAAAATACCTAAATACATACCAATTGCTAAACAATCAAATTTATCTGGTAAGATTAACTCTAATATATTGAAAAAATTTTGTATTTTTTGCTTCATATTATTTAATATTTTCATATTATTCAATCCTTTTTATATAATAAAAAAATCATTTATATAAAATATATATAAATGATTAAAAAAATTTTATATATTAGATTTTAAATTATCTATCTTAAATAAATTTTTTTAATTAGATTATTTTACAGCTTCTAAAACTTCTTGTAAATCATTTTTATTCTTTAATATTTTTTGCTGTTCTTTAAATAATTCTAATTCTTTACGCAGAGGATCTAAATAATCAGTATCTGCAGTATATTTATTTTTTTCAATAGATGCAATATATAAAGTCTTTTCTTTTTCTAAATTTTGTGGCTGAGAATAAAATAAAATTCGATTATTAGAATAAAATGTTACTGAACCACGATTATTTTTAGTTCCTGAATAATATATATAATTACCAACTATAAAATCTTTTTTATATTTATTAAATGTTGCATTATTAAAAGTTTGAGTAATAATTTCATATGGTGTAATAATTTCTACATGATATAAATGAACAATTTCTTTTATTACACCTTGTTCATCTTTTCTTGCATAATCGAAGGGTGCGATTTCTGTAATTAATCCACCTATATTACAAACTGTAGAAGCAGGAACCATTTGTACATGAGTAATTGATTTAGCTCCTACCATGGGATGATATTTAAAGGATACTTTATCATTATTAAGTATATCATTTGCATACATTTGAAAATTAGTTAATTTACTATTTAAAATTGAATATTCATTATTAATAAATGGCTTTAATAATGAAGTAAGTTTATTATTTTCTTGAACTTTTTGCAATCGTCCTTTTGCTTTTTTTCTAGTAGAAATTAACTTAGCTAAATCATTTTCATTAAATGTTTTATCAGCATTTGATCCATATATACCGAATTCATTTAATTTTGAAAATGGTACAATAATAGTATTATCTTTTTCAAATACTAATTGTCTATCTTCTTGTAAAAATTTAGGTAATTGAATTTTTTCTAATATGTAATTTTTTTCAGCTTTTTGATTTTTATAATCATAATAAAATTCAAACCATGTAAGTAATTCTCCTCGACTTAAATATATTGGCATTCTACCAAATAATTTATTTTCTTCAGTTAATGTTTTATCTTCGAAAATAATAGGTAATCCTTCAAAACAATCATTATTAATTAATGTTTCAATTATTTTTTTATTAACTGCGCCTTTTGCCGCACGTGCAAAAAAATCATTAATGGAATCATAAGGTTGATTTTCTAAAATAATCTGAATTGCTGCATTACCAATACCTTTTATTTGACCTAATCCAGTACGAATATAATCATCAGTAATAATAGCCTCAGATTGAGATAAATTTATATGAGGACCTAATATATTTATTCCTTTATGTTCTGCTTCTTGTTTATATAAAGCAAATTTAGAATTATCAAAAGTAATCATCGCTGCATAAAATGCGATCGGATAATTAGCTTTTAACCAAGCCATTTGCATAGTTATTATTGAATATGCGTAAGCCGTTTAAAATATGGACTATATTTTAATATATATATTAAAGATTATTAGTCTCTGATATAATTTATTATATAAGTTAATAAGTATTAATTTAATTTATCATATAAAATATTACCTTTACGCAATATTCCAATATTATTATAATATATTTCATTTTTTAAAATTTGCATATTAGTAATTATACTTGTACTTAATTGATAAAATGGCATAGAATACTTTTTTCCTTGAATATTATGTAAATTTAAAGATTGCATATTAAACCAATTCTCTAATATATTTTTACACCAAGCTAAAAATTCTTTTGATGTACTTACAATATAAAATAACTTTCCATTATGTAATATGCAACCATCACCATCAATAATGCCTTGAAATATATAAGGTAAAAATTGATATTCTTCAGGATATAAAATAGGTGGATATAAATTATATGTTTTATGATATACAATACCAAATCGTCTTAGCTGTGATACTAATAATTGATTACCTAAAGTAAAATAATATATATTTTTTTTATACTTTATCAATTTATTAGATGAATTACAATTATTATATGATCTGATTTTATACTTTATATTAAAATTATTAGCAAATAATATTACAGCTTCAAAATCAGTCATTCGTAAATCAATCTGATTTCTACAATTTATACAACCGTCAGTTAACATAATACCAATAAAATATGCTTTCCAAGCACAATCTAATAACGAAAAATCATAAGCATTATATATATATGTATTTAAATGATTTATTGTTAACAAATATTTATTTACTTCATATGGTAATAAAATTTTTATAGGTGATACAATAGTTTCTAATTTATTTGAATGTCTAATAATATTACTATTAGTAATATTTTCATAGGTATGAATAATATTATATATACTATTACGTGTTTTATATTGATATTTTATACATAAATTTTTAACTGACATACCTGCTTTATAATCATTAATAATATTTATAATCTTTTTATTTTGTAAAAATTCTTTATTTTGCATATTAATCCCATTCATTATATTAACTTATATAATTTTATTATATACTGATTAATTTAAAATTATAAATTATTCCAGTAATTTTTCTTTTTAAGTCACACTAAATGACTTGCATTACTATAAATTATTATTAATTTTTTAAATTAATACTTTTTCATAAAAAGTATAGATTATATCATTATGTATATATTTAACAATTAATCGTTGATATTAATATATACTTGTATATATTAATATACTAATTATTACTATTAAGTAATTTTTTAGTAAAATATTAAATCAAAAAAGTTCTAACAATTAAAACCATAACCTGATGATGCAAGAATAGTTTCTAACATATATTCTGCAACATCTTTACTAAATCCGTTATTTATACTTTTTTCAACAAATGTATTAATAAAATCTTCATATTGTTCTGGAAATTTCTTCTTTTTTTCAATATATCGGCGTAATTGATCTGCTTCGCCGAAGCTAATATTTAACATTGTACTTAATATTTGCATATATTTATATTTATAATTAATATTATATTAATTATATTAATTTTCATTAATAATTTGGAATATATCTTTATCATTAATATTAAATATTTATTCTCTAGAGTAAATATATAATAATATATATTTACTTTGATATTAATATATATAATATATTTCATCAAATTAAATTAATTAACAAAGTATATTATCTTTGTTCTTGAAATAAAATTACTCCGTAAGTACGATTTAAATAACGATCAATACGTGGATCTATTTTTACTCTAAATTTCTGATCATTTTTTGCTTTAATATAAGTATCAACTTGACCTGAACCGGGGCGAATTAATGCTGTTACAGCTGCAACTTCATGAATATTATTAGGCTGTATTTTTCTTAGTATTGGTTTTGAAATTTTAATATTATCCATCTGAAAAATCCCAATAACATCTAAATCACATAATAAATTATAAGCTTTAGAATCATCTAATGGAATATTTTCTAATTTTATTTCGCCATGCATTTTTTGTGCAGCATCTACAGCATAATATTTTTTAATTAATTGAAGAACTAAATCCATTTGGGATAAAGCCGAAAGTTTTAATCAATTATATATAGACTATATTTTTTTTCAATTATATATTTACTAAATATTAGTCGTTAAATACATATTAATTTATGAATTAATATGTATTACTGATCTATTAATTCCAGTAATTAATAATATTAACCGACGCATAAACTTTACGTCTATCTTAACTAATCCAAAATTTTCAAAATTTTCTTTTTCTGCTTGAGCTAGATATCCTGGTTCAGTATCTGCATTAATTACTTTTGCTTGAGTAACTGGTAATAAATCTGTTACTGGTATTGGAGATACTCCAACACCAGATGGATGCATTGATATTTGTCTAACTGTACCTTCTAATAATTTAGCATATTTTATTACATCTGGATATTTTTTAATAAATTCCTGTGCACCTGGTAATTTTTCTAAATTATCTATATGATCTATTGGATTTCCGTCTAAATCTCTATCAGGAATATTTTTAGTAAAATTATTTACTTCATCATATGGTATACCTAATACACGACCAACATCTTTTATACATTGTTTCATTTGCATTTTCATAAATGTACATACATTGGCTACATATTCTTTCCCATATTTATCAATTAAATGCTGAAATACTTGAGGACCTTTTAACATACAATAATCTGTATCTATATCCATTAACATTTATATTTTCATATAAAATTAGACTATCTCTTTTAACTTTTATATAAAGCTAATTAAAACGCTTCGAATAGTAACTCATCTTCTATTCTACTAAAATTAGTCGTTACACATTTAATAAAGATAAACTTCAATAATAATTCTTAAATAAACATTGATATTTAATAGTTTTATTTAATTGAGTATATTCTTTTAAATTTAAAAAATCTAATATTTTATTATTAATTGTCATATATCCAAATTTATCTTTATTATTTTGCACGGTATCACCAGCTATTTATTTTTTTTATATATAATATATTAAAAAAAAATAAACCTTAGGCTTTCTTAGTTAGCTATTTATTATTTAATTATTAAGAATTAATTTTATTTTGCTAATACCGTTAGCAACAAAATTTAATATTTGTTACACTGCTGAGTTATGGCATTCATTTTAAATGCCCAATATCGTTTAGGCAAATGCTTTCGAGTAGGATTTAAAAAACGTTCAAAAATAAGATCATAATCAATAGGATCCATTTTTGTTATTCCTAATAGATTATTAACTACAGATCCTCCGCCAGAATTATGTACTACTAAGCCATCAATATTATATGAATGAATATCATCTATTTCTAAATCGTATACTTTACCTTTATAATGATATTCTTTTTTATTGGTAATTTTAATTAATTTAATAAATATCAATCCCTTCTATAATAATTTATTTCGTAAATCAATACTATTTAAAATATCTAATTCATCAGGTTCAAATGAAATATGACTTTTTACATATGCTATTTTTGATGCTCGAGTTTTCGCTTTTAATTTTTGAATTAATAATAACCTTTCTGATTTATGTAACCATTTATTAAATGTTAAACAATTATAATAAAATTTTTTAAATGATGAAGTATCATTAAAAATATCATTATAAAATTTATTACAAATTAATTCTAATTCAGATGAACTTAATTTACGTAATTGATTTTCCCAAAATTCAAAATCCATTGTATGTTCATATACATATTTAAATAAAATATCTCTAATTATATCTTTTATTTCATTATTATAAAATTGTGCAAATAAATCATAATATAAATCAAAATGATCTTTGTATACAAATTGAAATATTTGTATACGAAATTCTAAGGGAATTTTCGTATTTAATATAGAACGTTGTGCTCGATAATTAGATATTAATAAATCTTGTAATATTATTCTTTTATGAATATTAGTTAACTTATCATAAAATTTTATTAATACATCATCATAATAATAATTATCATTAATCGCATATAATAATATCTTATTTAATTCATCTGTTGTTAATTCAAGTAGTTCTATTAATCGTTCGCAGTTTAACAATTGCGTTCCATGAGTTGCACAATTATTAATAATACTTGTACGTAGCATTTTTTTATCTTCATTATTTATATATAATTTCTGTTCAAATAAATCACAAGCTAACTCAAAATTTAATTTTGCAATATTCATATATGCATTATATAATTTTTGTTCATTTTTATCAAGTTGTAATGGCAATTTATGTAAATTTATTAAATCAGCTCTAAGTATATATTTTAAAGTAGAACTTTGACATTGTGCTAATACTATAGTTGCTTTTTTGTTATTATCATAATAACCATATTGATATTCATACGTAATTGTTTCATTACTATCTTTATATAATTTACATATTTGTGAAGAAAATATATCATATAATTTATCTAAATCATACCTCAATTATATCAATCCTTTCATATTATTAATAGCTGATAAATCTAACATTGATGTCATATTAATATTAAATAATTTAGATAATAATGATGCTTTTTTCGTATATGTTTTTATTTTTACATATTGTCTATTAGTTTTTAATAATTCTATTGCATATTCAACAGTATCATCAAAATCTTTATAATCATCAATTAAATTATTATTTAAAGCTATATTTGCTGTAACAAAACGCCCATCTAATAATTCGACATTATCTATTTTACGATATTTTGTTACCATTTTTATAAAAATATTATGTGAATATAATAACATCTGTTCAATATATTCTTTTTCTTCAAGAGTCATATCTCTAAAAGCATTACCGATATCTTTCATTTTTCCTGATTTTAAATAATTAATTTTTATACCAATTTTATCGCTTAAATCTTTTACATTAGGTATTGGCATAATAACACCAATACTTCCAAGTAATGACATTTTATTAGCAAAAATATAATTACATTGACTTGCTATTAAATAAGCTGCAGAACAACCGATATCACCAATACTTGCAATAGTAATTATATTTTTTTGTCTAAGTTTATTAATTATGTTTGCAATTTCTTCACCTGCAGCTGCAGTACCACCTGGAGAATTAATTTTAAATATAACTAAATGCTGATTCGCAGAATCTTCTAATATATTTCTGCATTGTTTAACAATTTCTTGAGATACACAATTATTATTAATATTATGATTATTGGCATAAGAAATATTACCAATTATATCAATAATATCAATAATTTTATTAGAAGATTTGAAAAAATTTAATTTAAACAAAATAGAATTCACTCCTTACTCTAATAAACCTACTTGAACTGCTTCTTCAATTGATAAATTATAAATTTTATGATTAACAATAATTGAATTAACTCTATGTAAGAATTTTTTATGATTTTTTTCTTCTTCTGTTAATTCATCTTCATCCCTTAATGATTTTAATAATCGCTGTACAGAATCTAATATAAGTCCGCCAGAATAAAATAATGGTCTATTAAAAGATAGTACTTCTGGTTCTTTAGGTAAAAAACTACTCATATAATTAATATTTCCTTTCTATTTAATATTTGATATTGATGATAAAGGTACTTCGATAATATCTAATTGATTATTATTACTAATTGCTACTTTAATTAATCCATTAATATCACTAACACCAATAATAATACCGTCTATTGTATTAGTAGATAAATCATTAATATTTAAATCAGTAACTTGACAAAATTTACTAACTAAATTATGTTGTTTATTCTTATAAATATTAATTCCTTGTAATTGTAATTGTTCATTAATAGTATCAAATAATTCATCGATTATATATTTATATTTATCAGCTAAAGCTACATCTTGATATATGGCTAAAGCTTCTAAAATATTAACAATATGCTGAGGTGAAACTTCTAAAAATATTTTTTTTTCCATATTTATTACTCCTTTTTATTTAATTTATATTATTAATTAAAATAAAATAAAGACTAGATTTAAAAAATCTAATCTTTATTATTTTATTATAAGAAAAAATTAATAAATTTTTCTTTCTCGTTGAAAAATTTATAAAACTGTAACATAAATAGTTCTTCGTCCAAATTCATAACATTCATCAATATTATTCATTGCAATATCAATTATGCCATAACCCATTCCACCAGTATCTAATACTGTATAAGTACCATTTATCCATGGAGCTGAAGGACATTCAATCCATAATTGTGTACCAATTGGAAAATCGTTTGAAGCTACTCCCCAGCCAATTACATCATATAAATTATGTCCTGATGCTGTATAAGATCCACCTTCATCCGGAGAATATGCAGTAGCTTCCATACATATTTCTGATGATACATATTGTATTGATAAGGTATTAGCTAAAGATGGTATATCATCTGCAACATTTAAATTAGTATTAATAACATGTGCAGAAGATATATTAGGAATATAACAGAATATACTACAACTAACAATACTAGCTAAATATTTTAAATTTTTTTTAAGATTATTTAAATTAACAATATTATTAAATTTTTCTTTAAACATTTTTAGTGTTTAAACCGAGAAAATAAACATTCGCCTCTTCTTATTATAAAATTATTAAATGATAATATTTTCCGTGATATTTTCACTTTTTAGAAAATATTTTATTTTAAGCAACTAAAGATTCGACTCTCGGTTATGTTATATATATTTTAAGCATTACCAAAATTTATATATAACAGCCTACAATCTTATTTTCGTCACAAAAAATATCATTTAATTATATATATAATAAAAAAAGCTATAAAAAAAATTAATGATTAGATATTTAAATATCTAATCATTAATAATTCTTATTGATATAAAAGAATATTTTTCTCATATTAATTATATATTTATTTTATTTAATTTGATAATTAATTATATATTTATTTTGATAATAAAGAACGCCATTTATTTCCTAAATTATATAAATTATTCCAACGCTCTTCCTGCGGATCATTAAAATTTTTCCAAGGTTTCCCACAGGTTAATTTACTTTCACTACATTTACCTGTACAAAAACAATTCGGGCCACTTAATTTAAATATTTCAGGACACTCTTTAACTAAAGCTTCTCTAATTTTATATGTAATATATCTAATTTCAGTAGTATTTCGGAAGCATATACGTAAAGCTATAAGATTTAACAGGGTGCGAATATTCGCAGTAATTAATAAGTTGTTTCTCATAGCTTGCGGTGTAACAGCTCTAGTAACATCATGAGTTAATTTATATTGATTTTGCATTTCTTGATATACATCATGCGCTTTATTACATATATTAAAGAAGTCTTTTAACGGCTCTATAGAATTTAATTCTTCACATTTTTCAAATATTTCTATTGGTACTACAAAATCTGGTTTTTTCCAGTTAGAATAATGTTGACTACCTGAAGAATATGAAATTCCTATACGCGATCTAGTAACTTGTGCTAAAAAAGCGCGTGAAGCACCAGATATTAATATTGAATATGAACAATGTTCTAATGGAGAATGTTTGCATTTTATTAAATTAGTAATTATATTTAAATCTTTATCATCATGATTATTTAAATTAGAATTAATAAAAAAATCATCATTGGTTTTAAAATTTAATCTAGTAGAATTAGCAACAAATTTGATAGGATCTACATTTGGTTTTTGTATAATTTCAATTTTTATCTGATCCATCAATTAACTTCCTTTCATAACCTAATTGATTTAATATATCATCATTAGTATAATTAATAATTTGCTTTAATTCAGTCCATGATATATTTTGATAATTAAAATTATCATTAAATTCTTTTTCTGGAATAAATTTATTAGGATTAATAGAAATTAAATTCAACATTGATAATTCTTCTTCAGATAATGAAAATAATATTTCAGCTAATTGATTAATAGTTAATGAGTTATTATAAAATGTCATATTTAATACGAATATTTCATTTATAATTGTTCCACAATCAAAACCGAATGTAAAATCAATAACTTGTAATTTATATTGTTCAACAAAATTTATAAAATCAGATTCATTACCTTTAATAATTATTAAAGGATAAATTGTATAATTATTTTTTATAATAGCACCAATATATGGATATTTATTATTTATTAGCATATTTTTAATTTGTGATATCGATAAGTTTTGTTTTATTTTTGGTATACGATACATAGATACATCCTGCTTTCTATAAATTATATAAATCATTTTCTTGCTTGTATAAATCTTGTCTAATTGCATCTAATAATTGTATTTCTTGTATATTAGTATCTTTAAAGATATTTATTTTAGGCTCATGTACTTGATCATAAATTACTTTTATAATACCGCTATTAATAATAACTGCAGCACAATTAGAACAAGCTTGACAAGTTATATACATAGTAGCATTTTTTCTTTCTTCAGGAGTAGCAAATATGCAACTATTTACTTCAGCATGAATTGGAAATCTACCGCATTTACCATTTTCTAAAAGAATACAATTATTATTTGTACAATTATCACAATTATTAGCTAATCCATTATATCCAGTCGATACTATCTTTTTATCTTGAACAATAATTGCGCCTACTTGTCTTTTAATACAAGTAGAACGAGATGCAACTTGATATGCAATATTCATAAAATATTGATGAATATGTTGTCTATTATAAATATCACGGTAATTCTTTATATCTTCATTAGTTAATTTTAAAGCAAAATGCGTCATATAAGCTGAAGGATGTTGTAAATTTTGATTAAATAATTCAATATTATTCATATAAAAACAAATCCTTTTTATTAATGTACAAATAAATAATCAGGAATATTTAATATATTAATATTATCTATGTTATTTGTATAAAAATATTTAGTATAATCTACTAATTCTACTGTTTTATCATAATATACAATATAATCATTATCCAGATTAATTTCATCATTTTTAATTTTTAATTTATATTGAATATCTTGTTGATTTAAAAAATAATAATTATGCATATTATGTATACTATTTAAATATACAATAGCTTTTTTAGCTTGAATATTTCCAAAATATTCACCTTGCAGATTATAATTATTAATTATCGATATACATGTATTAATATTTTTTTGTAAATCGGTAAATGAATTATTATTTAAAATAATAAAAGGTAATTGAATATTTTGCATATATTGTTCAAAATTATAACAAATTTGTTCAACATCTTTAATACTGACTAATTCATCACCAACATCATTTATTCGTTGTTTTATAATATCTAAATCCGCGCGAACATAAATAAATAATACTTTTACTTTATTGCGTAATAATTTATCAAAATCATAATTATATTGAATATTATAATTACGATATATTGGACCATATACTTTTTCACTTTCATAAAAACGGTCAATAATATATAATTTATTAGGATTTAATTGATTAATAAAATTTAAATATTTATTATATGCTTCTTGCTCAGTTTTCGGTGCAGTAAAATGAATATATTCATAATTAATTAATTTAGATTTTAATTGATTACAAAAAGTAGTTTTTCCAGTTCGATCGCATCCAGAAATAATAATAACCATTAATTAATTCTCCTTAATAATTATTTTTTTTATTTATATACTTATTAAAATTAGTAATTTTTTAATTAGATATTTTTAATAATATTAATTAAAATTAATTATTTATTTCGATTTAATTGTTCATTAAACCAAAGTCTTTCGTCTTTTGCTGAAGAATCATCCGTAATAATTTTATCAATATTTAATGATAATATATATTTTGATTCTTGTTTATCTTGAGACAAATTATTTTGATATAAAAAATGTTGTAAAATTGTATCATTCCATTTGGAAAATTCATTAGCTATCCAATTTCTAAATAATTTTATATCTCCTTTCGCGTCTATATCATCATTACTAATTACTTCAAAATCAAATTTTACTGTTAATTTTATTTCTTTTTTCTTTTTACGGGGTTTAGCAGTTAATCTTTTTATAATACTCACCTCTATAAAAAAATATTTTATTGTGAACGAGTATAAATTAGTTGTTGAATATATTTAGATGAATATATTATTGCTGATTTTTTTTTAGTAAAATTAATAGTACGATTTAAATATTCATGAAATTTATATTGTACTTTTTTATTATTTCTTATTGATCTAATATGATTATATATTGTCATTATATTAACATTTAAAATATTACTTATTTCATCAAATGTATAACCACATAAATATAATTTTATAATAGCAATATGAGTAGGCTTTAAATATTGATAAATGTCTGTTTCCAAAAAAGTATAAAATTCCATATCATTATTAAATTGTGCAATACGTTTATCTTCAATAATATCTATTAAATTAATCGTTTCATCTGAAGTATCTATAGGCTTATCTAAATAAGCTAATGGCAAAGTTGGTATTCGTTTTTTTGCATTATTATAATATATAATTACATGAATATAATTTCGTGCTATTTTCCAAAAAAATGTATTAAATTTAATATTTAATAACGGATTATATTTATGTATTGCTTGAATTAATGCAATACATAATTCTTGAGATAAATCTTCATTATGAAATTTAAAAGCAATATAATTAAATTTAGGACGATAATATCGATAAATCTTGTTAAATATATCATTTTTTATAGTTTCATTATCTTCTTGCTGATATTGTATTACTAATTGATTAATATTATTCATTACTTTAGCCTTCTTTCATCTTAAAATTATTTTTATCATTAATATTTACTATATTTAAAATAGTATTTTAAAAAATATAAAAGTAAATAATTAGATTTAGATAAAAAAAATAATCCGCTAAAAAAATTTTAAAGGATTATTTTCTAATAAATAATTTTTAAATAGAATTTATTTTAAGGCATGCTTTACAATAGTTAACTTCATTTTCTTGTAAAGCTTTATTACAGCAATTACATTTTTTTTCATTATATTTTGCTGCAGTTTTAGACATAAAATTATCTGGTATTATATCTTGTGATTCTTGTAATTTATTAAAAAAATCGTCATTCATCCAATTAGGAATTTTATCTTGAATATTATTTCCTTGTGTAAAAGAATATTTATTTGTATTATAAATCATTATATTTTACCTCAAATAATATTATTTTTCATCATTTTTTTCTTCTTCTAATAATGAATTTAAATTACCATTATCTTCATTTTCGTCCTCGTCTGCTTCATTCATTTCTTTATCTATATTCGTATCAATGTCTTTATCTTCAAACATATCATCATCGTCATCAGTAAATAAATCAGATAAATCATCATTAAATTCATTTTCATTATTTTCTTCTTCTGGATTATTATCTTCTGCTTCATTATTTAAATCTTCTTCATTTTGTTGATCTTCTTCTGCGTCATTAATAGTATCAACAGGTGTATAATTTTCAACTACTTCGTTATCCGTTAATGCCTGTAATCCAGTATCATATGGAAGTTCTTTTTCGTCTTCGCTTTCAGTTTCATCAATTATTTCATCAATATTTGGCAATGCAGGTATTTTAAAATCATTAAATTGCATGGACGGTTCCTCTGGTCTATCTCCCGGCATTTCTGCTAATAAATTATCATCAATTAATAAATCGTAGATTTTATCCATGCGATAAGATCTAATTTCACCTGTATCTTTATAACACATTAATAAAATATTACCGTCTTTTGACGAATTCCAGCCATATGGTAATATTGTTCTCCAACCGTTATTTTTATAATTAATTTGAACTGTAGCTCCATAAGACATTGCATCAGTTAATACTTGAATTGGATTGCCGGTTTTCATATCAATTGGGTTCCAACGTGCAATTTTTTTTCGTAATAATCGTGTATTATAATTATTTATTTTTTTTAATAATCGAGTAAGTTTTAACATTCATAAATTCACTCTTTTTATTTGGATTTAATATAAATTTGCATTGAATCACGATATAAAAATCCATCATTTATATTTTTTAAATTAGGATCAATATATGCATCATTAAATTCAATTATTCGAATATTACCATTATCTAGTGCAACAATTGCATATATTTTATTATTATTGTATTGAATATTTAATATTTTATATTTTTCTAGCGAATGCGGAACAATATGAGTAATATTAATATCATCAGTATCATTAGCTACTGGGTCAATAATATGTATTAGTTCATAATTAATTAACAAATATATTCCCGCAACGATTGTAATAATTAATAATATTGCTACAAGAACTTTTTGCTTTAAACTCATGGAATCTTCTATTATTATTCAACTCTTTATAAAAGTAATTTTTTAATAAAAAAAATAATAAACATAAAATAATCAATTAATAGCTTTTATATAATATTTATTTATGTTTTTATAATCTTCGCAGAAAAATTATAAATAGCATTTTTATAATAAAAATATATAAAATAGTTAATTCATTATTTATATTTATTATTTTTGTATTAAGTATTTTTATTATATGAATTTTAAACTACTTATGAATTGTCACTTTTATATATAATTTATATTCATTAATATATCATCTGCGATTAGCAATTTTAATATTAAAATGTTATACAAATATCAATAAACAGCTTACTTCTTTGTTCGTTTAAAATCCATATAAATAATAATATTATTTATTCAATTTATTAATATATTTTTTTGTGCATGAAATTATATTATCTACAATTTGATAAATATTATTTGATGCTATTACTGCACCAGCAGCATGAGGAAAACCATTTCCGCCAAAATAAGACATGATTTCATTAACAAATATATTTCCCCGGCTACGGGCTTTAATTTTTGTATTATTATTACTTTCGATAAAAAGAAATGCTACATCGGCTTCTTGTATATTTTTTAATTCTTCCATTAAATATTCTACTACATCATATGTAACATTATATTTTTTTAAATCTTCTTTCATTAATACTAAATATATAATATTATATTGATTATCATGAATAATATGTGTAAATGCATTATTAATTAGTTTTAATGCTGCTAACGGTTTTATTTTACATATTTGATTAATTATATTAAGATCTGCATTATTTTTTAATAATAATGATGCATAATATAATGCTAAAGCAGTAGTATTAGAATTTGTAAATCCAGATCTAATAATTTATTAAAAAATCATTTTTAATATATTTTATATACCTCTTATAATAAGAGTAAAGACTAAATCATTAATAATATATTAACAATTTCAATAAATATTTACTATATATTAGCCGTTAATTTAGTATATATTATAATTAATATATGTTAAATATTGATAATATTCTTAAAGATTAAATACCAATAATAAAATTAATTATGATATTAATTTAGTATCTCCAAAAATTCCTAAATATAAAGCTGTTGCGATTTGAGGAGTAATATTAATATTCATTTCTGATAAGAAATCAAAAATTATCATTGTATTAGCAGGCCAAGAAATATTATAATAATAATTTCCAATTGATTCGTTATTATTATGATGATCTATAACAATTAATAATTTAGATATGTTATCTAAATTAATTGTTCTATTCCGTGTAGAACAATCTACTAAAATGCATAAATCGTAATATTTTTTTGCTGTTTTTATTATATTAACATTTTTTAAAATTAAATTAAATATAGATGAATGTGAAGGCGCAATAATATCTACTTGCTTATTTAATGTTTGTAATGCTAAAGCTAATGCTACAGCAGATCCAATTGCATCGGCATCTGGAGAAAAATGGAAAGTTATTGCAATATTTTTAATTTGTTTATTATTAAATATATTTATAATTTTTTGCTTAATCTGAATTAAATCCACATTAAATTATATATCTCCTTTTATTTATATATTCTCTTTAAAAAAATACAAAATTATTATATAATTATGTAAGAAATAAAAAATAGTAGATAAATGTTAATTATTTATCTACTATAACATATTAATTATTTAAGCAAATATTAATTGTATACATAAGCTTTGAGCATAATTATCTTTATCTAAATCAATAATATAATCAAAATCATTTTTATCATTATCAGATATAACATGAATATATGCTTTTTTTACGTTTGCATGCTTAGTAAGAAAATATACAATATCATCATTAATTTTTCGACAAAAATATTCACCAAATCGATTTTTATAATCTAGTGATTCATTACAATATTTTATAATTTCTTGTTTTGATAATTTTGAAAAATCTAAATTCTTCATATATTTTTTATCCTTTTTAATCTAAAAAAAATGTTATTATAAATTTTATTTTATCTCTCGATAAGTAAATTGAATTTCTTTAGTATTTAAAATATTTTTTATTCGTTTTTCAATTAATGCTAAATCATCAGTTAAAAGTAATATTAATCTTTGTTCATTATTAATAAATATATCAACATTAATTATTGATTTTCTATTTTGATTAATAATGTATGCATTATATTTTAATTTATATTCAAATAATAAAAATTTCAATTTATCATTTAAAGATATATTCTTCTTCCCAGATAACGATATAAATCCACCCGTCAAATTATAATTACCTCTATATTAAAGAATTTATTGATAAAAATTTATATCTAAAGTATTATTATTATCAATATTTACTGGATGAATATCTATAATTTGTAATTGAATTGCATAATTATCTTTAGGCCATTCATTTAAATCAATTGAACAAATAATATCGATATTTCTCATATTTTCTTTATATATAGAAATGATATTATTAAATCCAATTGCTTTAATTTCTTTTCCGTTTTGTTCTAAAATAAACTTAATTGCATTTTCTCCAGTACCTATAATATAGGCTTCTTTTACAAAAACATTATTTATAATAAATAACGGTTTAGAATTACCAAATCCAAATGGTTCCAATAACCGCAAATTATTTGCTAAATTCATATTAATAATATCAAAATTTAATTCGCATAAAGCATATATACTTTTATCTAAATTATTACTATTAGCTTTTTTCCATTGCTGAAAATGTTTAATACAACGTTGACGTAATAAATCTAGATTTTCTTTTAAAATAGATATTCCACATGCTGCTTCATGTCCGCCACCGCGAACAAAATCTTTAGAATCTTGAATAAAGCTTAAAATTGGATATCCTAATGCTGAACGTCCACTGCCTGTTAATCGTACTTTAGAATCTTTATCTTCTTTCCCACTTAAAACAAAACAGGGCTTTTGATATTTTTCTGTGATTGCAGACGCAATAGTTCCTAAAATGCCAGTAGTTACTGTAGGATCATATATTACAATAAATGGATCTTGTAAAATCTGTTCAGGAATATTATTCATTACTTCTTTTTGAATTTTTCTTCGCTGACTATTTAATGAAATTAATCGTTTAGCTAATTTTTCGCATTCATTAATATCTTCCGCAATTAATAAATTAAAAGCTAAATATGGTGTTTCCATTCTACCTGCTGCATTTATAATTGGTCCAATTACATATGCTATACTTTCTACATTTAATGTAATAATTTCTGTTTTCTTAATTAACGTTTTTAATCCCAAATTTTTTGTATGTCGTAATTTTTGTAAACCTATTCCAACATAAAATCTATTTTCATCAGTAATTCGCATTACATCTGCAATTGTAGCAATTGCATTTAATGATAATAATTCATCATATAAATCTATATTATAATCTTTTAGTGATTGTTTAAAAGTTTCACTAAATAATTGTTCAATAAATTTAAAAGCTACACAAGCACCGCATATAGATTTATAAGGGTAATTATCTATTTGCGGGTCTATTATTAAGCAATCAGGTAATAATATTTGATTATTTACTGGATCAATTTGCGGCTGATGATGATCTGTAATTATTACATCAATTCCTAATGAATGTGCATAATTAACTGCATCAATAGCAGCTATTCCATTATCTACAGTTAATATTACATCCGCGTTTTTTTCTGCAGCTTGATCAATAATTTTTTTAGATAATCCATAACCATCTTGACGTAATGGAATAATATAATCTATATTAAAATGATAAAATTTAGATAATTCTTGCAATCCTATATATAAAATAGCACAACCGCATACACCATCACAATCATAATCTGCGGCTATTACGATATTTTTATAATTTTTTATTTCTTGAATTACTTCTTTCATATTATCCATTAAATATGGATCATGTGTTTTTACTCTACAGTTTAAATAATCTTTTAAATTCGCTTTATCAATATGTTTTTCTTTTATTATATTTCTTAAAATTTCTTTTATATCAGTTGGTTTATTATATAATGATTTCCAAATAGACATATTTATTCCTCATTTTAATATTATTTTAAAATTAAATTGTTTGCTATTTTATCAGTAATAATTATAGAATTAATATCATTTCTATCTGGAATATCATATTCAATTTTTGATAAAGCAGAACTAATAATACTTTTTAATCCTCTAGCATTTGTTTTTTTATTAATAGCAAGTTTAGCAATTAGTTGTAATACTTCAGTAGTAAATTGTAAATTAACCTTATCCATTTGAAATAATTCTTGATATTGCTTTATAATAGCATTATTAGGTTCTGTTAATATTTTTATTAAATCATTTTCAGTTAAATGATTATAAATTACTATTTGCGGAATACGCCCTACTAATTCTGGAATTAATCCATAATTAATTAAATCATTAGTAGTAACTTGTTTTAATAATTCATCTACTGTATATTTTTTATCTTCATATCCAAAACCAATATGTTTTTTATTAATACGATTTTTAATAACTGTATCTAATCCTACAAATGCACCAGACAATACAAATAAAATATTACTTGTATCAATTTCTACAGTATTATCTAATAATGGTGTATGTTTATTACCCAATTGCACTTGTATTTTATCGCCTTCTAATAATTTTAAAAATTCTTGTTGTAAAGCAACACCCGCGACATCTCTGCCACTAGTAGTTTGCATATTTCTAGCTGTTTTATCAAATTCATCAATTAATATAATTGCTTTTTCAGCCTGAGATATATCATTATTACATTCTTTAATTGCATGTGCAAGAATATCAGTTATATCTCGTCCTACTATGCCTGATACTGTTACAGAAGTTATTGATTCTAATATTAACGGTCTATCTAATAATTTTGCGAGTGCTTTAAATGTCGCCGTATTATGTGTAACAATAAAATCTTTACATATATATGTATGAGTAGGAGAATCAACAGTTATACATTTCATTTCTGCTTTAGTATTTAATTTTTGAACATTTTTAATTTTTAATATATCATATGTATGTTTTTTATTAGGACATTTTCTTTGATTAAATCTTTCTTTATGTTTTTTAGAAGTAAATAATACATCACTATCAGAACATATATATATAATATATGCTTGATTATCATGTCTATTATCTACTCGTAATTTAACTCTATAACCTAACGAATAAATTAAAAATTTAAAATCTTCTGCTAATTGTTTCGATACAGTACAAAAACTAATATGTCCTTTATTATTAATATGGCCATCAGTATCAATTAATCCTCGTACTAATTCCAATCTATCTTCTATTGAAGAATATTTATATTCATTAGGAATAAATTTATCTTTAGCTAAGCAATATCCAAATGTATTTTTTATATAATTTCTTAATTTAGATGAATCTGTATTTCGATATGTATGTCTTAACGGATATTTAGGATTAGTAACAAATTCGCCTAAATCATTATCTACAGTTAAGCATTTTATTTTTTCAATTAAATCATTTTCCGGGTTCGTAAAAACAATATCTTTACCAAAATGTCCATCACCTAATAATAGACCTAATAAATAAGGCGGTATTTCTAAATCTTTTTTATCAAATTGAATTGGTTTATTAATAGGAATAGCAATATTATATGTATAAGATTTTTTAGATTGAACTTGTATCCGCTGAATTATATTTTTAATTGAATCAACACACCATTTACTTAAATTAAATCCATTATGATATCGTGTTTTAAACATCCATAAATGATCTTCACAACATTTTATTGATGTATTATCAATAAATGTAATAAGCCATTCTTGCTTTAATTCATTTTGTGGATATTCTGCAATTACAGTAGTTAATTGTCCCATACTATCATAAACTACTGATCCAACATGAATATCTTTTAACTGAACAAATCCAGAAGGAGTTAAAATCGGCGTATCTATAGGTAAACATTTTCCAACGCCGCTTTCCCCAATACAAAACATATTAGTACGATCTAAAGCATCTTTTTCACCATCTAAATTACTATTATACTGTATTTGTTTTTGATGTTCATATAATAATGTTGCTACTGTTTTTTTAGCATCTTCTTGACTAATAATATATTTATCTAACCAAGCTTTTATTTCACTGGGCTTTTTTAATTCGTTAGTATTGTAAATTTCTTCATCTTTTTCTTGACTAAGAATTGTATCTATATATTTTACTTTATTTTTACATAAAGTATAGACTATATCTTTTATTTCAATTATTATAATTTACTGTATTATAGTCGTTGAATAATATTTATTACTAATGAAATTTTATTAAAACTATCTTAGTAATTATTTTCACATACAAATGCAATTAATTTTTACATCATAGATATACAATCAGAACAAACGCAAACATCGGCTGTTAAATCCATACCTTGCGAGACAATCATTTTTTTACTATCATCATGAGATTTACCACAAAAACTACATACATATTTTTTCTTTTTCATATTAGACTCCTTATATTTTTTAATATTACTAATTACTTTTTATTCTATAATGCTTTTTAATTAAAATAAAAAAAAAGACTAGATAAATTTTATCTATATTTTCTAATATTGTTAATTATTTTTTATTCTAAAATACTTTTTAATTAAAATAAAAAAAAATTAGATAAATTTTATTTATCTCATTAAAAATTAATAATTGCTGGTTCATAATTTAATTTTATCGGTTTTGAAATTTTCGTTCCTGATTCTAATTGCGCAGTATCAATTAATCTAATTCTCCCACGATTATCAAGATTAACATATTTATCTGCTACAATTATCATTTTATGAACATATCCTGGATCTTTATTCGCAAATTGTACATAAGATGATCCTTTATTAATTCGAGATTTTATTCCTACAATAGTATTATCTAGCATTTTATATCCAAATCCGCCATTAATCTGTTTAGTATATATAATTATTTTATAAGCCGCGTTATATTTAGTAATACTTACACTATTAACAATATCTTCGTTTTTTAATGAAATAGCCGGAATGCCTTTCTTATTTGCAGTTAATGATTCTTTAAATGATTGTTCATAAAACCGATTAATAATTCCCTTTTGCGAAATTAATGTAATAATATTATCTTTATCACTATTAATTCGCTGCGCATGAATAATTTTATCTGAATTTTCAAAATTACTAAAAATTGGTGCTAATTTTTTATTCCGAGCTTTAAAACCAGATTCATTAATTTTTAACATTAAACCATTTTGAGTAAAACATGTAATATATTGATTATTATTGTTTAAGATAAATATATATATAATATTTTCTTTACTATTCCATGCTAATAAATCAGTAAATGTTAATTTTATATAATTATTATTTTCTAAAATAACTAAAAATAAATCATTAGTTTTACATTGAATTATTTGCTTATATATTTCATTTTTTTCTTTTAATACACCTGAACGAAAATTACTATTATATATTTCTTGTGAAATAAGATATATATTATTTTTATGAGTTAATATTAATAATGCATCTTGTACTTCAACTTTTTCTATTACTTCATTATTAATTAATTGCGTACGACGATTATCACCGAATCTTGTTTTTAAATCTTCTAATTGATTAATAATTTTTTGATCTACTAATGCTGGAGTATTTAATAATTGATTGGTATCAGCTATTTCTATAGTTAATTTTTTAATATTATTAAGAATATCATTTTTATTTAATTTAGTTAATCGTCGTAATTTAAATTCTAAAATAGCTTCTGCTTGATTATCATCTAAATTAAAATAAGATTTTAATTGTTCTTTCGCATCTTTATCAGTTTCTGCTTGCTCAATTAATTTAATCGCCGTGGATAAAGAATTAACAATTATATTTATTCCATTTTGAATATGTAATTTATCATTTAATCTATTCAAAATAATTTTATTTTCTTTATTAATGCATTCTCTACGATGCTGTAAATAACAATTAAAATATTCTTTTAAAGAAAATACTTTCGGAGTATTATCTAATATTGCTCTTATTATAAATGAACAATTTTTTATTAATTCAGTCTGATTAAATAATTCATTTATAGTCAGATCTATAATAGCATTTTTTGATAATTCAATAATTATATTAGTATGTATAGTTGATAAATCTTTTATATTACTAACGCCAGGAATTTTTTTATCAATTAAACATAATTGTTGTAATTTTTCTACTAATTTTTCTCTATTAACTTCTGGAGGCAATTCATTAATAATAATATTATTATTTTTTAACTCATATTTAGCCTTAAATGTTAATTTTCCTTGTCCAGTCTCATATAATTTTTTTATTTCGTTGTTATTAATTAATAATGAACCTGATGGAAAATCCGGACAAGGCATAATTTTCATTAATTCATCTAATGTAATATTATTATTTTTTATATAAGCAATAATAGCATTACATAATTCATTTAAATTATGCGAGGGAATATTTGTAGAATATCCTACAGCAATGCCTTGGGTGCCATTAGCCAATAAATTAGGAAATATTCCAGGCAAAGTAATAGGTTCTTGTGTAATATCAGAATAATTAGATTTAAAATCAACAGCTTTATTATTAATTCCATCCATATTAAATTCAGCTAATTTATTTAATTTTGCTTCGGTATTATGATTAATAAATCCATTAGCTGTAAATGAATGACATTCGCTATTTACTTTTATAGAATATACGTGTTTTTCTTTAATTGATAATTTTTTATTAATAATTTTAGAATATACAAAATCTCTATTAGTAATTAAATCTTCATTATATAAATTAATTATTTCACGAAGTATATTTATTTTTTCGTCAGATATAAAATTAATATTTTTATAAAACCAATATAAATCTTGATATTGATTAATTTTTAATTTAAAGGTTTTCTTCTTCTTATTTGGTATTTCGTATACAGTTGATACAATTCCAAATTGTAATAATAATATTTGTATTTGTTGAAGAAAATATTTATATTTAGACGAATATAAAATAAAGCACTTTTTACCTTGTTTTGCATCATTAAAAATACTAACTTGTGCGTGATTTTCGAATAAATATAATAAGAATATTTTTTGAATATATTTTGACGATTTTAAAATAACAGACGGTATGGATATGTTATTAATAACATAATCATAATTTTCTCGTAAAAATTGATATAATATTTTACTATTAATAGTAATTTCATATAAAAATTGACGTTTTAACTTTCTAATTTTTACATTTAATTTGCTAGTAATATTTAAATCTATTATTAATCTTTGTAAATAATTAAATAAAAAATTATGTAAATATTGATTATAAGTTCGTATTTTACAATGCCAATATCCGCCATTAGGTAAATGTCTGATAGAAGAATTAGCTAAAAAAGTACCTATAAATTGAGCTTGTTCTTCATTAGCTATATCCCAATCTGCACTAATTTGATCTTGTTTACAATTGATTACTGCAATATCTCCTTCTTTAACTTCTTCTAATAATTTCCATTTATATAAATTATTATCTAATACTAATATAGGATGATTATATGTACCTGATAATTCAAAACCATGTTCAGTATTTATAGTAAACACTGAATGCATATCTGAATCAAACCATTTATTTGCTCTATTATGTTGATTAATTGATTCAACATATAATCCTCGATCTACATAATCTTGTAAATTTTGAATTGGAATTAAACCATAATTAGTATTTACTAACGTACCTTCAACTACACAATAACGCATATGAGCAGCTGGATCTCCTACATCATTGCCAACATTTCCATGAAAAGAAATTAATGGATAACGATTAGTCCAAGGCTGTGCCATAGCTACTAATGCTTGATATATTGAAGCATCACCATGGGGATGAAAATCACCCATTACATCACCGACATATTTAGCACATTTTATAAATGGACCATTATATAAATATTTTTTATTCCAACCAGTATATAAAATGCGTCGTTGAACAGGCTTCATACCATCATTGATTAATGGTAATGAACGATCTTTTATTACTTCAATTGCATAATTTAACATTGCCAGTGATAATTCATCTGCTAAATCTACATCTTGTATATTTTCTTTTTTTAATAATTCATTTATATTTATTTCTTTATGCTTCGATTTTTTACTCATATTTTTAATCCTTTATAATTTGATAATATTTTGAATTTAATATATATGCTTTTTTATTTTTATCTGCTGCAGCAAAAATATCATTACGTAATGAATAAGCTTCTTTATTGGTAAAACAATAAAGATAAATATTTTCATTTATTAATTCAATAATCAATTGTGAATTAATAACTCGAGTACCAATAGCATTATCAAAATTGCAAATTATTTGTTTATCTTTAGTCTTAACAATCATATTAATCACGCTCATCTTATATATATCGTAAAATTTCAGCTAAGCCTCTGGATATTTGTAAGTCTTTTAATATATATATATTATTCATAAAGACTTCAATAATATGATCTAAATCTGTAATACAATCTTGTAATACATCATATTCACTAGATGAATATAATGTATCATATCTTAATAAATTATACTCATCTATATCTTTATATAATTTATTATATTGTAAATCTGTTCCTACATTAATATTTCTTTTTCTACGCCAGTCAAAATGATCATATAAATTGTATTCAATTAAAGTATCTACAATATATAAAAATTCATTAATATGATTTTTAAAATAATCATTTAATTCTTGTGCAATAATTGCTGGATTTTTACGTATAAATATGCGTAAATTTAATTCTTCTTCAATAATATTATTTAAATCAACTATATATTTTGCATTATTAGTAATAAAATATGGTATATCAGCTTGTTCTTCTGTTCCTATGAATAATACAATTATATCTTTTATATTGCATGAATTTAAATCATTTAAAGAATTCACAATTTTAATAATACTATTATAATAAGTAGTAGTAAATTCATTTACTGTTGAATATTTATTATATAACGCTAAATAATAATCCGTAAAATTATAAATTTTACATTTTGTATCGATTGATTTATAAGCTTCTAATAAATCTTCATATTCATTAATAATAACAATTTGATTATTATCATTATACTTATATGTTTGATACATTAATATAAATCAACTCCATTTTATTAAAATTAACAATAAAAAATTATTTAAATATTTTTTATTCTTCAAAAAAATATATACTAATAATTGATATTAATAATAAGAAGTAAAAAGATAAAAAAAAATAATTAGATTTAAAAAGCCTAATTATTTCTAAATAATAATTTATCTTAAAGTAAATTATTTTTTTGTAGGATCATTATTATCTTTATTATTTTTCTTATTATTTGTATTATTATTTTTCTTTTTAGCTAATACTTCATTTAATTTATTCTGAAAATCTATATATAATTTACTTTTTTTCTCAGCATTTACATTTTTAGATTTTTTTGCTTTATTTTTTAATATATCTTTAAAATCTATTATATTTTTATCTTCTTGAAAGTCTTCATTAGTTTGTGACTGAACTACATTTACCATTTGAGGCATTCTAATTGCAATTCCATTATTAGTAATTCCAGTAGTTAAAGATTCTAATTCTTGAGAAAAATCGATATTTACACCAGCAGATTTATAAGCATCTAGAATTTGATGTATTACTGCCTTTAATCCATTAATATAACCATTATTATCAATAACGCCTTTAGATAATAATTCAATTGTTAATACAGTAATAATTGCAGTATTCATTATACGTTCTTTAGTAAGCATTTCATTAAATGTATCAAACATATATCTAGTATTATATAAAGCTTGAAATAAAAGATTTTGGTCGTTAGATAATTCTTGTAAATGTTGATCAGCATGATGAAGCCAGTTTTCTATATTAATAGAGTCTTTAATTAAATCTTTATTATCACGCTGTAATTGATCTATATTTTGTATCATATCTGCTTGATGTTGCTTTAATTGATCTATATCTTGTACCATATTGATATTTTGTACTTCTTGATTAACATAAGCTTGATTAACTTTATTACCGAATAAAATAAATTTTTGTAACTCATAGTTTTTAATATAATCTATATCACATATTATATTTTTTATTTGTTCTTTAATTTGATCGTCTTGTATTTGATTATTAAATAATATATTATCAATTTGCATTTTGAGATTTTGTAATTGCTCTTTTAATAAAGACAAATCATTATCTGACATATATAAGTTTCACTTCTTCCTTTTTATTATTTAAAAAATTTTATATTAGCTTTAAAAAGACATATATAGAAAATAAAAAATATCCTTATTAAATATTATATAATTTAATAAGGATATTTTAATTTTTTATTTAGATATTATTAGATATTATTAATTAAATATGCGTTATCTTCAATAAATTTTTTACGTAATACTGTATCAGTTCCCATACAAATTTTTAATGTTTCTTCAGCTTTAAGTGCATCATTAATTGTTATACGTTTTAAAATGCGTTTTGCAGGGTCTAAAATCGTTTCTTTTATTTCGTCAACCGACATTTCACCAATCATATATTATATACTGACTATCTCTTCACTATTAATAATAATAGGTTAACTTTTTCAAAAAGCGTACTAATAACTTTCTTACTTATAATTAGTCGATACAGATTTGATTCCAATTTATACCATACCAAATATTACTAAAATATTTTTAAATTGTCCAATATTATATTACTTAGTAATATTATTAGTAATTTTATAAATTCCACATTTCATTTTTAAATACTTCGCCTTAGGAATAATATAAAATTATGTATAAATTATAATCACTTTCCACGGGATTAATATTATCATCTTCCCCGTTAGCATATATTATATTTTTTATATTTAATATATACCCTAATAGTAAATTAGAAAAATTAATACAGGCTGGTTTCTGTCAACCTTTGAAGCGCTGTAGTTCAAAATTTAATGTAAAATTTTTATTTTTCCATTGCTGTAAAGCATTATCATCTCTTAAATATATACTTTGATTTTTATTATAAATTGCTCTATATAATGGCGGAATCGCAGCATATAAATGTCCTCGATTTATTATATCACGCATATATTTATGTAATAGAACAATTAATAATGCTTTTATATGCAGGCCATCCGAATAATTATTATATTTATTATAATAAATATATTCATATTATAATATGAATTTAGATTATATCTTTTTTATATAAAAATTAATATATAATCGTTGAATTTATTTTATATTATAATATATAAAAATTACTAATTTAATTTATATAGAAATTATTCTTAGTAATTAAATAATTTTTTAATGTCAATAATCAACATCTGCGTCAGTTAAAATTATAATTTTATCATATCGTAATTTAGCAACATCAAAATTTTTTCCAAATCCTGTACCAAATGACTGAATAATACGTTGAATAGAAGGCGAATTAACAATTTGTTCTAATGAAGCTTTTTCAACGTTTAAAACTTTACCTCTTAATGGTAATACAGCTTGAAATTCTGTACTTATTCTTCCTGCAACAGTTGATCCAGCTGCTGAATTCAATTTTATATTATATACTAATTTTTAGTATATTCTTAATTTTTGTATTAAGTTAAGATTATGTCTTTATTCTATATTTTTTTTATAATCGTTAAATTATTTTTCATAATTAAATTTTATTACATAAAAATTATTATGAAAATAAATTATAAGTATATATAATTTTATATATTTCTTATAATTAAAAAATTATAGGCAATTATTTACCTTCTACAATGAAAATTTCTGAATATTGATTAGTACCTGCATTAATACAATCAGATAATTGTGCTGGTAATAATGATTTTTTAGTTACTTTATTACTAATTCTTTTTTCAATTCGAGCTTTTCTTGCAGCTTCATCCGCGTCTTTTAATTGAATTACATAATTTATAATATTTAAAATTAATTGTTTAAATTCGTTATTTTTTAATTGCTTTTTAAAATATTCATTTAATACATTTTCTATTACAGGTATTATTTCTACAGAATTTAATTTAATTTTTGTCTGGCCTTCAAATGAAGGATTAGTCATTTTTATATTAATAATTAAATACATATTATCTAAATAATATTTTTGATCTATCGGTGTTTTAAATAATTTATTTTTTATTCCAAAATTATTTAAAATTTCTACTAAACTTTTAATAGTAGTATTAACATGAGTTCCACCTGTATATGTATTTATATTATTACAAAATGATTTAATAAATGATAATGATTCCAATTCTTTATTTATTAAAAATATAATTTCTACATTATTACCATTAATATATATTGGTTCTTCAAATAATAATTTTTTATCTTTAACTAATTGCTTTATATAAGAATTTAATCCATCAGCATAACAAAATTGTTCTTTACTATTATTTAATTCATTAATAAAATTAATTGTTAATCCTGAATTTAAAGCTGCTAATTCTTGTAATCTATTTTTTATTTCATTACTAGGAAATATAGTTTGTTTAAATATAGACTTATCCGGTTTATAATAAATTTCTGTTCCAGTTATTTTATTATTATTTTCGTCTAATTCAGTTTGACCAATAACTTCTACATCTGTAATGGGAATACCTTTTTCAAACTTTTGCTGATATATATTACCATCTCGATGTACTGTTACAATAAAAAAATCACTTAAAAAATTAACAGCAGATGATCCTACACCAAATTGACCAGAACTAAATTTATATTGATCATTATTATATTTCCCACCTGCCATAAGTCGATTAAATGCTAGAGTCAAACTATTTATATCATTACCATCAGCGTCTTTAGTCATAGAACATGGTACTCCTCGACCATAATCTCTAACTCGTACTGATCCATTTTTATATATATGTATATTTATAATATTACCATATCCAGCTAAAAATTCATCAATGGAATTATCAACTATTTCATATAATAATTGATTAATACCATGTTCATTAGTAGACGCAATATACATTGACGGTCGTAATCGAACATGCTCTCTATCCGTTAAAGCTTTTATAGATTCTGCATTATATTCATTGTTCATTTAAGCTATTCCTTTCTTCAAAAAAATTTTTAAGAACTTTTAAAAAATTTTTATTTATAAATTAATATTCAACTCCATATATATTTACCACACTTCTGTATCAACTCCACCTTCCTATACATAGGCCTTATTTCTCTACGCTTCTCTATCTTATCTCCTTTACTCTTCCTCGGTATTCTTACCCATCTTTCCTGCCGCATTTTTAATGCTAATGGACCATCTTCCATCCTACCGTCTATATACCAATATCTATTCAGATATCTAACTATATCATAGCGCCTATATCTATTCTTCTCATAACTCTGTATATTTCTCTTCTTCACATTACCTTTTAAAATTTTATCTTTATATATCTTCCTATTATGATTTCTTACTTTCTTCATATAATATACCTGAACATCATGTCTACTACGCTTATAGCAGTTATCTGCTATTATTCTCGCATCTATATGATGGTCTTTTTCTAGTCCTAATTGTATACGTTTCATTTTAGTTTCATATCCATATGTTTTCTCTATTTTCAGCTTTGCTGATACGCCTTCAGCGTCCGAGCGTGCTCGGAAACCTACTTCATATCCTAATTTTTTTAATTCATTATATATTCTATCTTTCAAGATATTTAATTTTGTATCTTCTTTATATTCTTTTATTTTAAATGTTACTGTCTTATTTTTCTTTAAATATTCATGTACTTGTTTATGACAATGCTCACATAAAGTAACTAAATTATTAGGTACGTTAGTACCTCCTTGACTTCTAGGTTTTATGTGATGTACTTGTAATTGTATATTCTTTTTCTTTAAATCTTCTATATGTTTATTACATTTTTGACAAGTATAATTATCTCTTTTTCTTACATATAATTTTATATTTTCTTCTTGATATAAATTACCTTGTTGATACTGTATACCTTGTATATTAGGATCTTTTAATTTTTGAATATCAAAAATATTATATTCATATCTTACTTTATCTATATTTACATATTTATTAAAAAATTTAACAATATTAATATAAGTTAATAAACTAGCTTGTATAGATGGTGGAATCCATCCATCAACTTGCTTATTATATATTTTTCTTCTATTTTGCCACCTAGATGGTCTATATCTTAATCTATTTCTTCTTGTTCTGCGTGCACTTCTTCTAGCTTCTAGCAATTTAGGTATATCTGTTCTTTGTTCTAATTGTGCTTCTAAAAGCACACGTTGTTTAGTAGTAATAGAAATACCTATTGTTTTACCAGGATCTATGCCAATAGTAACATCTTGAAATTTAGGATTATCAATTTGATAATTAAGTTTAATAGTGAAAGGAAAAGTTTTAACTATTTTTGCTTTTTTCTTTTTTAAGAGAATTCTAGCTTTAGCTGGGTGACAAGGCATAAGCCTTGTACCGTCTTTATTAAAAACCAAGACCATTTAATATATACCTTCCTTTGTGAAAAGGATTTATAATCATAATACTTATTTATATTAATTTAATACTTATATGAAATATTCATATTAAATTGCCATAAATAGTAAATAAACTCCCACGCTAAAGTTATCTCATGTTTTAATATACCTTGTTAAGGGCATATATGACTATAACACTATTACTTTATATATTAAGAGATACTCAAGTAGGAATATATAAAATAACTGTTTAATTATAATCCGTAGTGTTTTAAGCTGGAAGAACACTTAAAAGTACCTATGATATAATGAGATAACGTAGTCTACAGGGTAGACTTAAGCTGGTAGGTTAATTGAGTATTAGCCTATAAATTATGTAATAATTGATATGCTGAAACGCAATCTTTTATGTAATCATTTATTTCTTGACTATTAGATATATATTCTTCAGCTCCAATATGAACAGAAATATCACTTTCACTATAAAAACAAGGATATGCAAAAATATATATAAATAAATGACTTTTATTAATATATAACTGATGTATACGGTATAACTCATTTCGTATTTCTTCACGCAATTCTTTATTAATTATACAATTATAATAATGTGATAATATTGAATCAATATCATTAATATATTTATTAATTAATTCCTTATCTTTTTCCGTTATATACATGCTTTTTTCCTTTCATAATGCATATAATAATTTATATATTAATACTCAATTCCATATATATTTTCCACATCTCTGTATCAACTTCACCTTACTATACATAGGCCTTATTTCTCTACGTAATTCTATCTTATCTCCTTTACGCTTACTCGGTATTCTTATCCATCTTTCCTGTCGCATTTTTAATGCTAATGGGCCGCTTTCTGCCCTACCATTCACATACCAGTATCTATTCAGATATCTCACTATATCATAGCGCCTATATCCATTCTTCTCATAACTCTGTATATTCCTCTTCTTCACATTGTCTTTTAAAATTTTATCTTTATATATCTTTCTATTATGATTTCGCACTTTCTTCATATAATATACTTGACTATCATGCTTACTTCGCTTATAGCAGTTATCTGCTATTATTCTTGCATCTATATGATGGTCTTTTTCTAATTCCAACTGTACTCTTTTTATTTTAGTTTCATATCCATATGTCTTCTCTACGTCATATCCTAATTTTATTAGTTCCTTATATATTCTATCCTTAAGTATATTTAATTTTGTATCTTCTTTATATTCTCTTATATTAAATCTTACTGTCTTATTTTTCTTTAAGTATTCATGTACTTGTTTATGACAATGTTCACATAAAGTAACCAAATTTTCTGGTACATTAGTACCTCCTTGGCTTCTAGGCTTTATGTGATGTACTTGTAATTTTATATTATTCTTTTTTAAATCTTCTAAAGATTTTTTACATCTTTGACAAGTATACTTATCTCTTTTTCTTGCATAAGATTTTGCATTTTCTTCTTGATATAAATCACCTTGTTGATACTGTATACCTTGTATATTAGGATCTTTTAATTTTTGAATATCAAACTTATTATATTCATATTTCATTTTATCTATATTAATATATTTATTAAAAAATTTAACAATATTAATATAAGTTAATAAGCTAGCTTGTATAGATGATGGTATCCACCCATCAACTTGTTTATTATATATTTTTCTTTTATTTTGCCACCTAGATGGTCTATATCTCAATCTATTTCTTCTTGTTCTACGTGCACTTCTTCTAGCTTCTAGTAATTTAGGTATATCAGTCCTTTGCTCTAATTGAGCCTCAAAGAGGACGCGTTGTTTAGTAGTAATAGAAATACCTATTGTTTTGCCAGGATCTACGCCTATAGTAGCGTCTTGAAGTTTAGGATTATCAATTTGGTAATTAAGTTTAATAGTAAAAGGAAAAGTTTTAATGATTTTAGCTTTTTTCTTTTTTAATAATATTCTAGCTTTAGCAGGATGAGTAGGCATTAATGCCTTACCATCTTTATTAAAAACGAAAACCATCTTTAATACTCCTTTGTGAAAAGGATTTATAATCATAATACTTATTTATATTAATTTAATACTTATTTATATTAATTTAATACTTATATGAAATATTCATATTAAATTGCTATAAATAGTAAATAAACTCCCATGCTAAAGTTATCTCATGTTTTAATTTTACCTACATAGTAGGTAAAATATGACTATAACACTGTTACTTTATATATTAAGAGATACTCAAGTAGGAATATATAAAGTAACTGTTTAATTATAATCCGTAGAGTTTTAAACTGGAAGAACACTTAAAAGTACCTATAATATAATGAGATAACGTAGTCTACTCTGTAGACTTAAGCTGATAGGTTAATTGAGTATTAACCTATAATTCCTCATACATATTTTTCTCCTTATAAAATATTTAATAAATACTTAGATTCATATACAATTTTTAATATTTTATATACATATTCTGCACGAATATGTTCTACTTTAATTATTAATTCAATATTATTATCTTCATGTATACATTTTAATGCTGTAAATAAAGAATTTTTTTTAACATAAATTTTAAGTAATTTATTTATTCTATCAGTTAAATCATACATATCTATATATTTACATTTACTTTTCATTATTTCTATTTCATTTAAGAATATTGTCATATCTTTTATATCTTTATCCATAATTTTAATATTCCTCTATACTTTTTTAATTGCTTCGCGAATTGATATTATATAATCATCAAAATATATTTGTCCTTTATCAAAATTTATTTTTATATAATTAATATTATTATAAAATTTATGTTTAGCGAATATAAATAATTTCCTTAATACAAAATTATTACTAATATTATCATCTTTTGATATTAATACTAATAATTTCCAACCATTAGATAATAAAAAATTTTTTCTATTATTTTCATGAATTATAAATTCTTCTTCTGTCATACGATTTTTTTGCACATTTAAATCATGACCACTTCCATTATATTCTATCGCAATTTTTTCATCAATTAATGCTATATCTATTGCTAAACTATCATATACATAATTTAAAATTCCTCCAAATAATTTATGTAATCGCTTCTGCTGTTTACTAGCAGGAATATAATTATGTTTTTTAGAAGTGACTTGTATTTTTTCATAAATTCCTGGTATATCACTAATTTTATCTACACCATATTTTTGTTTTATAATGTCAACAATTTTTTGTTTTACTTGCTTAGCTTGAAATACATGCTTCACACCATATTTTTTTAAATTAGTTAATTCTTTGCGTTTTTGAATACATTCTTTATCATTACAATTACATATATCAATACATCTACAATAAGATTTTTTTAAAATCTTATTACAAAAATCACATTGAATAATAACTTCATGAGTTGATTCTGAAGATAAATCTTTAACTAATACTTTAAATGAATCATGAAATTCAGTAAAAGTATAACCTTTATCTTCATAATATTCTTTATTTTTTAATGTCCATTGAATTCTAGTTACTTGTTGTAATATAGGCATTTTTTCTCCTTTCTATAATTAATTTATAATATTAATTATTTTTATTTTAAAAAATAGATTAAAAAAACCTATCATTATAAAATAAAAAAGACTAATTAATATAATTAGTCTTTTATGCAAGTCTAATAGCCAAACGCTGTTTTTTGGTACGTAATTTAGAATTTAAATCAGCTAAAGCTTTAGCTTCAATTAATAAAGTTTCTTTATTAATTTCTTTCTTATTATTTTTATCAATTTTCTTTTTATTTTGTTCCATTATTTTTCTCCTAACCTATTCGTTTCTTTTTTACTATACTCTTATTATCATGTTTAAAACATGATTGATATAAATAATCCAAAATATTAATTGTTTCTGGCGAATCTATAATTATGTTTATTATTTCGTTAATTTGTTCTTTATTTAAATAATCATATAAATTTAATGAAATATTTAAATTATTAGCATCATTTTGTATAGTTTGTATTTTATTTAATATAAATGATTTTATTTTATTTTTATCATTACTTTTTAATAACGAATATAATTGATAATCTTGACAAATATATTCATATGCTGAAATTTTACCAAAAATATTTTTATATTCTCCATATTTTTCTTCAAATTGAATATTATTTTCTGCATTATCTTCATCAATTTTAAATATACGCATTAATTGTAAATTCTTATGTCTTTTTCTAGAAATAATAGTAATCATTTATATTATCCTTTCTTGTATTTATTGATCTTCTTCAAACATTTTTTCGCTTACTAAATCATTATACAGTTTATTTTCAAGTTTTTTTCTAGCGTCTCCGTCCTCAACGGTATTTTGCTTTTCAATAACCCATTTAGGCGGATATTTATATATAGAAGTTTTTATTCCATTAGCATATTTAGTTTTAGCAGCTTGTCCCATAGATGCTTGCATAAAATTTATATATGTTTCCATTATACCTTCTATAGTAATTCCTGTATCTCCGTTTCTTCGTTCTTTCCCGCGTTCATTAGCAGCCATATTATACCACTTAGATATAAATGATTTAGGAGTTCTAATATAAGCTAAACCATGACACAATTTAGCATCTGAACTTTTTAAATATCGTTTTACTTCTTCTTTTATGTCTGATAAATCTTGTAAAGCAGCTAATCCAATTGAAGATAATAAAGTATTAGCATCACTTACAGCATCTGCGATATACTGTAATTCTTCATCAATATTTATATTTTTAAATACTGTAAGTTTTCCCTTAAAGCCTTCTGCTTCTGCTTCTACTTGTTCCTTTTCCATTTCTGTATGAAGTTTATTAAAACGATTACTAATATTATATTTACCAGTTCCAAAAAATGCTACAGCAAATGGAGAAATCCTACCATATTGATCACAACAGCCTTCAATATAAGGCTCGACTCGAGCATGAATTGCTTTTATTTTTTGTAAACCTTCGTCAGTATTAATATCAATATTATATAAAGTATTTATAAAATAAAATAATACTGATTGTCGTTTTTTATTATCTAATTCTAATATCGTATTACGTAATCTTTTTTGTATTCCTAATAAAATTTGTTCTTGTATTTTACCTAATTGATTTATTTTAATTAACCAATTTTTATTTAATTGGTGTAAATCTTTATCATAATAATCGTCTTCATATTCTTTTTGAGTATCATATAATTGATTAAATATATTATTATATATCTGTTTTGCGGTACATTTTCCCCATACCGAATCTTTATATATAATATCAATAGAATTCGCAATATTAAAACGCTTAAATGTTTTCCATAAATTTATATTTTCTCCGTATTTTATTAATAAGCATGTTTGAGTTTTTGTGCTATTATAAATTTTTATATAGAATTGAGTATTTTCTTCTTCTCCAAAATTTTGCATTATTGAATTATTAGCTTCATTTTCATTGTTATCTGGATTTCTTGCTGCTATATTTTGATTTGATATCCATGTTTGAATTAAGCTATAAATATTATGCGGGTGATTACCGGATTTATTATTTTTTAATAATTTTCTGAATAAATATTAAAATTATATTTTTAATATTAAAATAAAATATTTTTAATATCTTTTAAAATAGATTTTAATATATTATACTTATATTTATGTATAAGCATAGATTATATCTTTATATAAAAATTATATAAATAAAATTCAACAAAAATATTTACTATATATAATCGTTATATTATTTATTATAAATTTATAATGAATAATTATGAATTTTAATATAATTATTATATTTTCATAAATTATATTAATTATGCTACTTTATATATAAATAGCTTCATTAATATCATTAATTCTTTCGGTTGAGCATAATTCATTTATTTGATTTATGAAACTACCAATACTCGTACGATAGCTAGTTAATAAATTTGATATACGCTGTTTAGGATGCAGTTCTTCCCATGTTGCTATATTATCTTTAATAATTTGTGTACTAGATTTTAAACTGCATAAATCATCAATCATTTTTCGAAGATATTTTATAACTGTATGCCATCTTTCTGGAGAAAACTTTTTTTTAGCTTGTGCAGAATTAGAATCGCGCTTTTTCATATATACGTCATTTAATTTTTGTAAAGTTTCTTCTAACGATGAAAATCCGCCATGTGATAATTCTAAAAAATCATCTAATTTTTGATTATTAATTACATTTATAATTTCTCCAAAAGACTGATTCGTTACAGGTGTAATAAAATTATTTTTAGAATTTAAGGCCTTATATTTATTATTAAAGCATGTGTTACGGTATCTTTGTAATTTACTAGTATTATTTTTAATAGCATCAGTTAATTCTTTTAAAGTAGTAATATCATTTAATATAGGATTATTACTAAATGTTGAAGCTAAATTTAATGCTAATTGTCTAGCTCGTAAAAAGACATTATTATCGAATTCTTCTAATTTAGCATTTTCTTCAATAGTTAAATTCAAATTTAATAAATTACGGCGTATATTAACTATACTACGTAATTGAGAAATAATAATATCAGCTTGTTTTGAAGTTAACTCCTTATCTTTTACGCGTTGATATAATTTTTCAATTATATCATTACCAAAATATCTATGACATTCTTCTAAATTAAATTGCTCAATACCTTGTGGATCTAATAATATTTTACGATTATTAACCTTTTTAATAACATCTGGATCTGTTAATGCTGATTCGTCATATTTATCATAAATATTTGAATTTTTTAAAATTGTATCAAAAATAGCTCTTTTTAAATTATCAAATAATTGTTGATATTTATTTATATTAATAGATGCAAAGGAATTTAAACCTTCAACTATAGCTTTACGTAATTCGGTATACTGTTCAGATGCCAATGAATTAACTTGTACTTGTTGATATTTTTTAAAAAAAATTTCAATTCGTCTTATTAAGGCAAAAAAACCATATACTTTGTTAAGCGTAGCTTCGCTATCTTGTGAATCTTTTACGCCTTCTTTATAAATTTTATATATCTGATTAACAATACGTTCTTTATTAACATTAGTATATTCATTATGCGCACGATTTAACCAAGAAAAAGATGTAGCATAAATTGAATCTTTAATAATTGGTAGTAAATCAGCATAATATTTAGCTTGTTTTAAAAATTGCCTTATAAATCGAGCGAATCGCAATTGAAATATTTCAGGCTTAAATTGCGCTATAGTATCATACCACACTGAAATTACGAACCCACTAACTGCAGAAATATATACATTTCTAAATGCTTTATATTTATCGTTATTTTTAATATCATTTATAAATTGAAGAACTTTAGAAAATATATTTTTATTATATTTGATTATATTAGCAACATTTAAATTTATATCTGAATTTTCTTTCGTTGCTTTTATGTAGCTATCAAATAATAATTTTTCTGTTCGCTGCCAATCAACTGGAAATGTATTATTATCAATACCTATATCTTTACTATCTGCTTTTAATTGTTCAACAATACTTTTTATTTTTTTTCTAATTTCTAAATCAGTATCTTTAATTTTTGAATCAGTTGCCATATTTTTATTCACTTCTCCTATATAAATTTATAAATTTTTTAAAATTATAATTATGTCATTGCAGATTCAAAAATTTTATTTAATTCATAAGTAATATTCGCACGCGTCCATTGAATATTTAATTCTGGAATATCTTTATAATTATCTTCATTAACAGGATTATAATCTTTTTTTGCGCCGCCATATTTATTAATCATATTTTCTAATAAATCTATACAATATGCAACATTAAAATTTTTATATGATTTTTTATCAATACGTGCTTGTATCACTCTAACCATTTGATTTAAATATCTTTGCCAATTAGCTGGATTTTCTATAAGTGCACGAGTAACGCCGAGTTTATCATTATCTTTTACTTCTGCTAACATATCACCGAAAAAATTAACATGATCAATAAAAGCATTAACAATTTGATTTAATTTTACTGTACGATCTATTAAAGTAGTTTGATATAATTTATCTTTTTCTTTATCAAATTCTTTAAATAGATTTTCAAAGACATTTTCATATTTATTATGCAGTTGCTGAATTTGAGCTAATCTATAATCTTTATCTATTGTTTCATTTCGTATTGAAGCTATATCTATGCCCAGCATTTGTTTAATAAAACGTTTTTTATCTATTTCGGAAATATTATTATCTATTGATAAATTATTAATATCAGTCATTATATTATTTTTTAAATTTTGAACACGATTATTAAATTCTTGCTTAGTTTTCATTAATTGTTGTTTAATTGTATTTAATCGCTTATACCAATCTTCTCTCTGAGCATTATATTTATGATAATATTCAGCCCAAGTAATCATAATTGGATCAATTTTTTTATGAAAATTTTTATATATATCATAATCATATTTTGCGACAATTTTCATATTTGTTGTAGGATTTGAATTCATTAAATTATTAATTCTATCAATATTATTTACATTGCGATTATATAATTGTTCATTTATGAATTCATTAGAATTAGCTTTAACATATTTACCAATAATAGCTAACGTTATCTTATCAGCATTTAATTGAGCATTATTTATTGAAATAGCTTTTATAAAATTATCAAATTTATTTTTCCATTGATCATCAATAATATCTTTTTTGGGATCTGCATCATCAATCATTTTTATCCATTTTACATAATTTTTTAAATCATAAAGGAAATGATTTACATTTTCTTTTGTATCTTCTACATTTGCATATTTTTCGCGTAAATAAGTTACTATAATAGGATCAATATATCCGTCTTTATTATAATATTGTTTTTTTACTAATTGTCTGGTAAAAGATAATATTCTACCATCAGCAAAATAAGAATCATTTTTATTTGATGAATTATCAGATTGGACTCGAACAAAATTCCCCCCCTCGGGAGCATACTCGTATCGTTTAGTAGTTGCATTATATATATAATTTCCTTTTCCAGATTCTACTTGCTTAAATATATAGTTATTACTGCTTCCAAAACTTTGTTCTAATTGATGCCTAAAATTATTATTATTTTCTAATACTGTTACACGTTTATACATATCTTTAGATACTTTATGAAAATTTCCATTAGATATTTTTTGATATTCACCTGAGGGTAATTGCATATAATCGCCACGAGCATCTTGTTTATATTGATTTGTCGTAGAATCATAACTATATTTATATTTTGCTGGAATATAAATATAATCTCCTTTTGGATTTAATTTATATTTTTTAGTAGATTCATCATATTCATATCTATCCATAGGCATTGGCATAGAAAACTGAGTATGAGCATTTAATGGTTTAATTTCACGCGTAAAATTACCATTTTCATCATAAATATAAGTTTTAGTTTCATCATCATAAGTATAATTTCCCTCACCAGGTTTAGTTGGTGTATATGTTACTACCTGAATATTATTATACTGATAATTTGTAGGATCAAAATCTTTATTAAATGCAGGATATCGACTATATTTATCATAAATATCATCTATAATTTCGCGATAAATACTAGGCATTGCATTAGATAAAATATTTAGAGCTTGCTGAAATGTGTGCAATTTATTATATTGATATGTTGGTGATTGATTTACTTTAATAGTATCTGATATATTAGCAACTTTACCACATTTATTCTGAATAAATTCACAAGCATATGCATATGGGCAATATTGTTCATATAATCCATTATCAATTAATTTATGTAATAAAGCACGTGTATCAGTCTTTCGACGTTTTTCTCGATCATTTTTTACTTGTACTATTTTTTTATTTAAATCGGATATTTTTTGCTCTAATACTTGTTTAACTGTATTATATTCTTCCATTGATTTACGTTCATCTTCAGGTATATTATCTATATTGTTTGTTGCTAATTGCTGCATATAAAAATCTATTTTTTTTAATTCTTTATCTGTTTCGTCTATTTTAATTTTAATTTTATCTATTACTTTTGTAAATGCGTCAGCTTGTGTATTTTGATTATTAAACATATCTTCATCAAATATATTACTATTATCATTATATCGTGAAAGAGTATATCTAATTTGTCGATCAAACGGAGATCCTTGCTCTTGTAAAATTCTTAAATCTTTTTTCAACTGTTTGCGTTGTTTTATTAATTCATTAATTTTTTCTCGACTATTTACCAAGCTTGTACGTGTTATTTGGTTACGTTCACTAATTAATAATCTAAATTTTCTAAGTTCATTTTCTAATATGCGTTTTTTTGCTTGTGTTTGTTCAGATTGATCTCCACTATCATGTATTTGCTTTAATTGCTGTGTTAATACTTCTTCATAATCAGGAACTTTATTAGAAGTATCTTCGTCAGATGTATCTTCATCTTCATTATTTTGTCGATTTTTTAATTTGCTTAATTCTTTTACAAATTTATCAGCAAATTCTTTTGAATCTATATCATTTTCAATATCATTTTCATTTGAATTATTAATATTAGTTGCATTAGGATTACTCATTTTATTAATTTGTGTTGTAATAATAGCTAATCTATTATTAATAGCAGTAAATTCGCGTTCCGCTTTTGCTATAGCTTTTTGAAGATCTTTTAAAGCATCTTCTAATGCTTGCTTTTTATCCTCATATCTTTTATTAGTATTACGACGTACCTTATGCATTACAAAATCTAATGCATCAATATCGTCAACAGAATAATTATCATTATCGACAATATCTGTATTTACTTGATTTGCTTGCACTTGTAAATCATTATATATGTGATTAAAAAATTCGTATAATTCATTTTTAGTTTTTTCATGATTTAATCTACTTTTAGCTTTTAATGCTGAAATAAAATTATCATAAGTCATATAAGGAACTAATTTCATTAATTTTAATAATATTTCATTATCTTGACCGGGAAATACTGCAGTACCCATTTTAGGACTTTTACTAGAATCCCAATTTGCAGCTTTATCCTCGTTTGCTGCTGCTAAAATAGATTTTAATCTTGGATTTTGAAATGAATTAATGAGTAAAATTCGATTCAATATACTATTCAAATATTTTTCACCCTTTTTATAATTCATTTTGTAATAATTTATTTTTTTATTAAAAAATAAAAATATATAATAAAAAAAGAATTCATATATTTTAAGATACATGAATTCTTCATAATTATATATTAACCTCTATTTAATAGAAGACTTTTTAAAATTTACACTTCAGCAGTTTTATTATTAAGGTCTGCCTTAAATGCATTACTTAATTTTAATTTAATTGTCTTTTTAGGCTCAATCCATAAAGTTTCGCCCGTAATAGGAGAACGTCCATTTCGTCCAGCTCGCATAACTGGTGTAAATGTACAAAAACGACTAATAGAAAATGTTTCATCATTTAATAATGTCTTTTTAAGATTATCAAATACTGCATTTACAGCTGCAGCGGCATCATGTTGAGTTAAATCTGCATCACGAGCTACATTTTTAATGAATTCTGCTTTTGTCATAATTGGTATATATCATCATTAATAACAATGATAATATACTACACTTCCTTTCATAATATAATTATTTTTATTTTAATAATATAACTTAATAAATAATTTTATCACTGCACAGTTAATAAATTATTTTCTTTATTAATAATATAATAATTTTATAAATTTATTTTAATAGATTATTAAAATCTTGCTCCGTAATGATCTGAGCTTGATATTTTTTAGCTTTATCTATTTTAGGTTGTTTAGCACCATTACCAATAATTAAATAATTCAATCCTTGCTTAATAGATGAATTAATACCGCCATTTTCTTCAATTAATTCTTGAATTTTTTTGCGAGAAATAGATAATGCTCCAGTAAAAGCAAATGTTTTATTCATTAATTTGCCTATATGATTATTATCATTATCATTACCTAAATTCAATGCAATTAATTGATCTAATAAATTATTATTTTGATTAATCCAATTAATAATATTATTAGCTACTGTAGATCCAATATTATTAATCAATATTAATTCTTGATATTTAGCATTTTTAAAATTACTTAATGACTTATAAAATTTTGCTAAATCTTTACCTGCAATTTCACCAATATTAGCAATTCCTAAGCCTGCAATAATTTTTGCTAAAGATGTTTTTTTTGATTTTTCAATATGATCAATTACTTTATTAGCTGATACTAAACCCTGTTTATCTAATACTGATATATCACTAACTTTTAAATAATATATATCTGCAATATTATTTAAAACATTTCTATTAACTAATGCAGTAATTAATTTTTCGCCAAAATCTTTAATATCTAATTTAGTAACAAAATCTACAATTTTACCTATAATACGACCTTTACAATTGCTATTATTGCAGCGAATATAAACTTCTTCAAATTTTAATTTACTACCACATACTGGACAAGTTTTAGGAATTACTATATCTTGTTCATTACCTGTACGTAAATCAGTTAATACATTAATAATTTTTGGTATTACATCACCGCGACGAGTTACTGTTATATGATCACCAATTTTAATATTTAATCTATTAATTTCTTCAATATTATGTAAAGTCACGTTACTAATATCTGCGCCTAAAATATTTACTGTTTCAATAATAGCTACAGGTGTTAACGTACCTTTAGAACCTAAATCCCATCTAACATTCTTTAAAATTGATACTTTTTCTTCTTGTGGAAACTTATAAGCTATAGCCCAATTAGGAACAGTTTGCTTATTACCTAATTTTTTTTGTTCTGCATAATAATATACTTTTATTACTAATCCATCAATTTCAAAATCTAAACTATCACGCATATCATTAATATCTGTTAATTTCTTTTTTAACTTAGCCATTAATGTATTAAAATTTTTTCCATAAAAATCAATAATAAAATTAGTAACAAAATCATTAGTTATTTTAAATCCCAATTCTTTTAAAAATTGCATAGAAGCTTTATGGTTTAAACATTCATTATCTAATGACATATATGCTGCAAATTGTAAATATTTAGATTTTTCAGCATTGGGATTTTTATCATTTAATAATCCACTCGCTGCATTTCTTACATTCTTTTTTATTAATTCTTTAGGAGAATATTTCTTTATATATTCATTAATTTTTTCTAATCCAGATTTAGTTAAAAAAATTTCTCCACGTACTTCTAAATCTTTTTTATAATCTATTATTTTCGGGATAGAATCTATTTGCCAGCATATTTTAGTTACATCTTTACCTACTAAACCATTTCCACGAGTAGCAGCTTGTATAAATCTTCCTTGTGAATAATGTAATACACAAGCTAATCCGTCATGTTTAGATTCAACAAAGAATGTATTAATTCCGAAATTATTTAAATTCTTTAACCATTTTTGTAATTCATCAAAATTCATAGCTTTAGCTAAAGATAAACACGGTATTTTATGAGTTATTTCTTTATCAGTTGTATTAATAGATCCCATAATTCGTTTTGTAGGTGAATCTTCACGTATCCAGTCTTTATGGTTTTGTTCTATAAATTGAGCTTCATAATATAATGAATCAAATTCAGCATCTGTTAAATCTATTAATTCGGAATTGTAATATTGATTTTCATATTTTATTAACTGATCTATTAATAAATTATATTTTTCACGCGCAGTTAACTCTGACTGAATCTCTACATCTTTTGCTTCTGCTGGTAACGTCATTGTAAAATCCTTTCATTAACAATAATTATAATTGTTGTAATAGCAAATAACTATTATATTTAACATTAGGAAATTTTTGACATAATTTTTGTAAAATTTCACAAGCCATATATTTATAATATATATCAATAAATATTAATTCATTAGGAGTTAACATATCTTTATTCAATAAATAAAAATATGTTACATTATTAACAAACATATCTTTACAATCAATATATGAAGTTATATCTGCAACTTCAAACTCATAAGTAGATACAATTAATTGATCATTAATATAAATAGCATCTGCTGATAAATATTCATTATTAATTTTTACTATTGATATATTAAAATATTGTTTAAACTCCTGATATAAATCCTTCATAATTGTCATATATATGCTCCTATTAAATAAAAATTATAATTGTTTTAATAATAATTTACCACATATATTATGATAAAAATCGGAAATAAAATTATTATACTGCTGAAAAGACATTATATCAGATACAAATTTAAATGTAGACTGTATAAACGATTTTAATGATACTTTTGATATAGTCTGATTATAATAATTAAATATTAGACTGACTTGATTTATGTCTTTTATATATAATAAGCATATAGATTTAAATTGATTAATAACTAATTTATATTGATATATATTATTAGTTAATTCACATACTTGATATTTATCCATTTCTAACAAATTTATTAATATATTCTCGATCTTTAGCAAATACCGGAATATCATAGTCAATAACCCAACGATAGCGTTGAATATCTTCATTTTTATATTCATCATGTACTATATATCCTTCTTTTTTAGTACACACTCCACGTTTAAAAAATGTAGGATATTCATTCCAATTAATTCCTATATTTTTTAATTTTTCTTGAATATTAGTATTACTTAAATTTCTTATTTTTTCAGAGCTAAAATAATAATTACCTGCTAATTGAACTGAATTTTTAGCACATTCAGTTTGTCTATAAAGAAAATAATTAATAACTTCACTTTCAGGAATATTAAATACTACAGATTCGAATGACATTCGATTAATATTAGATGAATATTGATTTGTTGCTTCTGCATCTAATTCTGCATGATTTAAAATCGCATGAGTATATGCGGCATTAAATGCTATAGTAGCAATTGAAGAGGATATTGACGCAATTTTTTGTACATTACCATTTTGCCATTGACCTAAAGTAATTTTTTTATAATCAGTTAATAATAAATTAATTTCATCTGCTTGAATATATGCGAATTCTACATTAGTTAATTGTTCACATAAAGTCAAAGCAGTATTATGCATACTTTCCATAAAAAGTGGATCAAACGGTTTTTTCATAAAAGACATAAAATTATGAGCATTTAACATATCAATACGAATAATAACAGGAGTACGCTTAGTAAGAAAAAAACGATATGGAAATTCATAATTTTGACGCATTCTTTCGCCTAATAAATCTTTATTATTTTGCATAATTAATAAATTTACTCCTTAAAAATCATTATTTTTGCCAATATAAGGCTGATAAATAAATACAATGACTTAATGCAATACTAGCTTTAGTAGGATAATCATTTAATTTGTATAATAATAAATAACTTTCTATTTCATTTTTATAATCATTATTTAATAACGCACATAAAATTTTATTTAAAATAGAAATACCACAATATTTATAATTTTTATAAATAAAATCTTGTTCTTCAATTGTTAAAGCTTTACAATTGTTACATAAATATAATACAATTTTATTAATAGTCATAATATATAATGGTTTAAACGTCCAATTACAAGTACATATTTTTTTTTCATTATATATTAATTTAAAATTATAATATAAGCCTTTTTCCCAATTAACAGATATATAACGAAAATTAGGTAATTGCTTAGATATACTTTTATACATTTTTTGAAAATGCTTATTCATAATTTTTTCCTTATAATGTATATAACAAAATTAAACTATTAATATGAAATTGATATTTTTCAATAAAATATTTTTTAAAATCTTTTAAAAATTGAATTTTATCATCATTATTATTGATTTTATTTAAAAATAAATCTATATGTTCTAAAATAAATAACTGTTCAAATTCATCAGAAGTATTATTTACTACATAAAACAAAAATCTTTCAGCTAATTCTTTAATAATATAATCTTCACTAATATTAATTACGTATTTTTTATTATATGGAAAAAACCATGAAAGAAATCCTTTTTGTCTATAAAAAACTTCAAATAATATTCCAATTTGAGGCTTTTTATTTTGTAAAGTATATTCATTAATAATAAATATTATCTTATCATTATTAACATATTTTAAAATAATCATTTGTGCTTCATGTATTATATCTAATATATCATTTTTAACTAAACATTGAGATAATTTTTTCTTTCTCATTATATTAATTTATGAATTGCTTGCTGAATTTTTTGCGGTAAAAAATAATAATATTTTAATATTGTATCTGTATAAACATTTTTAGAATAATTATATATAAATTGTAAAATATAGTTTTCTTCATTTTCTGTTAATATATCATTTTTTGCCTGTTCGCAAACAATATAGCATAATATTTTATGTATATCATTAAGATAAATATGTATATCTATTAGATCATCTATATTATTAATAGAATATTTTAATAATATATTTTGTCTATATAAACATAATACTTTATATTCATTATTAAAATATAATGTATAATTAAAAAATCGTTTATCTGGAATAATTTTTAATAAAATTTCTTTTTCTTGCTGACAAAATTTTTGAATTGCTTCTTTATCCAATTGTATATTTTTTTCTATTTTTTTTATTTTAAGCACAATTTTTATCACCTAGTCTTTCAATTGATTTAATCCAATTAGTATTAAACCACACAGTAGATTCACAATCCCAACCATAAAGTTGCGGAAGTGTATAATCAATACAATGAATTCCATCGAATAATTTAGAAACTTTATTAAAATTAATCATATATTTGCCAAGAAATGAATCAAATTGTTTCGGTAAAGAATTTAAATCCTCTTCATTATTAATTTCAAAAACTTTTAAATTATTTTTAGGTATAATTTTATATTTAATTTTATGATTTTTAATATTAAATTCATTAATTTGGCACCACAAATCCCACTGACTACTATTTGTATCAATTAATGTTGATGTCCATAAAGCTTTATATGGTTTATTTAAGCTATTAACAAAATTAAATTTTACCTTAGAAATACAAAAATCAGATGAATGAATTAATAATTGAGTATTAATTTTATTAGTAATCATTTTGTACCTCAATTTCTAAAATACTCTTTATTAAAAATATTTTAATATATTAAAAATTAAATAAAAAATAAATTAGATTTTATTTAATAATAGATACGCTTTTAATTTATCTTGATATACTTCAGAAAATTGAGATAAATTACGTTCTAAATGAATATAATCAATTCGATGTTTATATTTATAAATGAATTGCTGCTCTATATTTGTAAATTTAAAACTGAAAAATAAATATAATAATAATTCATTAATTGCATACTTTAATGAATTATTATTTTCAACAGCTATATTAAAATCAAATACAACATTAGATTTATTGTAGCAGAAATATTCTTCCTTTAATTCTAATAAAGGAAGATCTCGATGTAAAATATTAAAAATATGATTAATTTTAATCACTAAAATTCCTCCTTAAAAAAATTAAAAAAACATTAATTAATAATGTTTTTTTTTATTGCTATACAAGAGTACTTCGTATAAATGCATCAAATAATGGCTCAGAATTAATAGGAGTACTTAATAATTCAGGGTGTCCTTGAATTCCTATATAAAATTTATTTTTATCATATTCTATAATTTCTACTAATTCATTGTCATTATCATTTTTATTATATGATGATGTTCCGACAATTTTCATTCCATAATTAGTAAATAATTCTCGATATTGATTATTAAATTCATATCTATGCCGATGACGAATATTAATAACATCTTTTTTATAAATATTATATATTTGTGAATTTTTTTCTAATTTACAAATATAATCACCGAGCCTTAAAGTTTGGCACATTTCGGTTAAATTACGCTGTTGTTCCATTAAATGAACTATTAAATTATTACTACTTTGTTTAGTCTCACTAATAATTTCTTCTGAGTTAGCATCCGATAAATTTAATACATTTCTAGCAAATTCAACGAACATTGCTTGTGCACCAAAACATATACCTAAACACGGAATATTATTTTCTCGTGCATATTTAGCTGCTAAAATTTTTCCCTCAAAGCCTCTGCTACCAAATCCGCCAGGAATTAATATCCCATCTGATTCTGATAATTCATTAATATTAACTGCTTCAGCATTAATCCATTTAATATTAATATTAACATTATTTTTCCATCCAGCAAATCTTAAAGCTTCAGTAATAGATATATATGAATCTTTTAATTTTAAATATTTGCCAACAATTCCAATTGTAACAGTATTATCGCATTGATTAAATATAATATTATTCCATGGATCATCTTGATAATTAAATTTTAACTTTAATTTATATTCTAATGCAGGAATAATATTTTCTTTAATTAACATAGACGGAACATAGTATATAGAATTTGCATTTAAATTTTTAATAATAAATTTAGATTTTATATTAGTAAATAAAGATAATTTATTCTTTATAGCATCATCAAAATCTTGATCCGCTCGGCAAATTAAAATATCTGGATTTATACCCAATGATTTACAAGATTCAACGCCTTGTTGAGCAATTTTAGTTTTTATTTCTTGCGTAGTTTGCAAAAAAGGTAAATATACTAATAAACAAATTAAACAATTATTAACTGATAATTCATATTGTAATTGTCTAATTGATTCAATATATGGCAAAGCTTCTATATCTTTTATATTTCCACCAATTTCATGAATAACAATATCATATTGATTATTAAATAATTTAATATATCTTTTTATCTCATTAGTAATATGTGGAATCATTTGAATAGTTTCTCCGAGATATTTACCTTGTTTTTCATTAGTTAATATATTATCATATATTACTCCAGAAGTAATAGAATTATTTTTTTCTAATAAATATGGATCATTTAAAAAATTAGCATAATTTAATAGATCCATATCACCTGTCCAGCCATCTTTTAATGGAATACTTTCTCCATGAGATTCAGGATTAATATTGCTCGCGGAAATATTATAGTACGGGTCAAATTTTTGAATTGTAACTGTATAACCGCAAGATTTTATAATATGTGCTAAACTAGCAGAAATAATACCTTTACCTAATCCGCTTAAAGACGCGGATAAAACAAATATATGTTTAGTCAATTTTATTACCGACCTTGATATAAAAATTCTGTATAATTATACTTTTTATTTATCAATTATTTAATAAATTAATATCAAATAAGTAAAATTCAATAATAAGTTTAATCATTCTGTTGAGTAAAAATCTATATAAAAAATACTTTTATAGTTTTAATAAAAGTTGTAAAGCTTTCCACTGTTCATTATTAAATGAAATCCGTACTGAAGAACTATTTAAATATTCTGCAATATAACCACGATTATATAAACTGCTATGTAATTTTTTATACATAGATTGTATAAAAGTTGTAATCATTTCCGCCGTAAAATATTCTTGAAATAAAAGAAAAAATACAAACATTTTATTATATCCACGCTTACATTTTTTATATAATTGATCTCCCCAACGATTAAATATATCTTCTAAATGCGGTTCAAGTAAAAATAAATGCTCTGATTTAATTAATTTATTTGCATCTTTCTTTTTATAATATAAAGCTGGATATACCAAATACCAATAATTTGATTTAAACAAACAAATATATAAATATTCTATATTATTAGATAATTTATTAATCATAAGCGGAAAATATTTTTGATATAATTCATTCTGTCGTGCATCTTGCGAAGATAAAGAAGAACAATATAAAAATGCGATTTCGTCATTTGCATTTATTAAATATTGTTCTATTTGTTCTTCAGATAATCCTTGTTCTTGAGCAATCACAAAAAATCTATCAAAATGACCATATAAACTAATACTTTGTCTATATTTATTACGTAATTTTTGCTTAGATAAATATACATTCATTAATGTAGAATTAAAATCTAATATATCTTTCATATAAAAATCACCTTTCATTATTTTTTTTATAATAACGAAAGGCTAATATATTTTTTTATAATATAGATTTTATTTATCTATCAATAAAAATTTTTACAATAAAAGAATTAATTAAAGATCACGTAATAAATATTTACTATTAAATTCATGTTTATATTCATTAGGACATGTAGAATCATTAATATATTGTTTTATTAATTGTATACGATCTAAATTTATATCATTTTTAATTAATTTATCATAATAACGAATCATTTTATCAATTAAAAGTTGATATTGATCGCTAGTAAAAAAAGGTTCAAAATATATAAAATATATAAATGTATCTATGCTTCGTTGTTGTGCTCTCGTCCAATAATCTTGTCCATATTGATTATAAATTTTTATTAAAAATGAATATAATAAATCAAAAAAACGTTCTCTTAATAAAAATTTTTTAAGTGATTCATTATGATATATAATAGTTAAATTATTCATAAATAATATATTATAATTAGTAAATAATAAATCATATAAAGTACGTTCAAAATATAATAATTGCTTTAAACAATATATAAAATATTCACGATATGTATTATATGTACTAGATATAATTTTCTGATTATTCATCATATTATATGGTACTTTTTTTAACTTTACTTCTGTATTAATAACTAATTCATTTTCGGTAAAATCTTTATTAAAAAAATTGCAAAAATATAAACAATATAAATAATAATCTTGTTTAGAAAACTTTTTAATTATTACAGGATTTATTTTTAATAAAAAACATAATTCATTAAAAATACTGTCATAATTAATAGTACTAATTGCTGGAAATACTGCCACTTAATTTTCGCCTCCTCTCCTTTAATTTTTTTTGTATTGTATTATACAATATATCCGCTTCATAATTATTGCAATTAGGCATTATATAATCTATAAATCTATAATAATGATCAATTAAATTTTTTTCATATTCATAATATGACGGTAATTTATATTTTATATATTCTAAATGCTTTCGGCATATTATAGAAATTAATAAATTAATTTCAGAAAATGATAATAAATTAATAGATCTATTATATATTCTTTTTAATTCATTTTGTAATAAAGAAATATTAATATTATCTGGATTAATTCCAAATTCATTTTCTAATCTAATAATCGCTTCTTCGCGCGATACATGATTTAATAATTCATAAAATTTTATTATATCGCCGCCAGCATTACAGCCAAAGCAATAAAACGAATCATGATCTTGCGGACCTAATTGAGTCATAAAGCCTTTAGGATAAATAGTAAATGATGGAGTTTTTTCATTATGAAACGGACAACAAGCTTTATAACTAGTTCCAACTTGTTTAATATTAGTTACATATTTTGATATATAATCTACTCCATCAATATAATTATATAATTTTTGAATTCTTAACTTATTCATTTAATCGCTTTCATATAAAAAAAATAATGAAACTAAATTAATACTTTTCCCCAAGTAGTTTCATTATTAATATTTTCAGCTACTGGAATCATTTGCATCATTGCATAATTCTTTTTAAAAGGAATTGAAAATGGTGCAGCATCCCTTGTTTTAAAACTTTCTAATATAGCATAATCTGATTCGGGATTTACAATTTTTATAGAAATACCCCAATCAATATGATCGCCTACTTGATCAGATTCAGCTATATAAGCAGATTCTGCATGTCCTCCCTTCTGTTGCATATCATTTTTTCCTTGCCTACTCATTTGGGCAGCTGAATATACTACACAATTTCGCTTTCTAGCAATACGTTTTAAACTTAACGCAATATTACCTTGTTGATGACGTTTTTCTGGTACATCTATATCAGGCATCATTAATCCTGCATAATCAATTACTACAATGTCAAATTGTATATTTCGTTTTGTCTGTTCTAACGCTAAAGTCGAATCTATAAATGCAGGTTTACATTGATTAGGTACGTCTATAATTACAAATGCTCCCATTTGATTTCCATCAATAGTTTTATTATGTTTTAAATTATCGATATATTGTTCAAAACGTTTATAATCTGCAGTATTTAAAGTAGCGCGTTTTAAATTATTAGATGAAATAGAACAAGCACAGGCAGCTAAACGTCTTTCATAATCTTCTTTAGAAATTTCTAATGAAAATAATAATACATTATAACCTACTTTACAAGCATTATAAGCAAGATTTAATAATAATATAGATTTACCAGTACCTTTACGCCCAATAACATAAACTAATTCAGTACGTCTAAACCCGCCTTCTACTTGATCAATAGCTTCGAATCCTGATGGTATATATTCAATACTATCAGGATGATCACGAAGATAATTATATCTTTCTAATTGTTCTTTAGCTGATTCTTGAAGTGATCCGCTTTTTAAAATAATGTTATTATCAATAGATAAATCTGTCAACTTCGTTAATAATTCAGTGTTTAATGTATCTACTTCAGCTTCACTTAAAGTAGTATTAGATTTTTCAGTAATTTCTTGCGCGATATGTGTTAATTCTTCTCGTTTATATTGATATTTTAATATTTGTATAGTTTGTTTAAAACTAGCTTCATCAGGCTCTATTTCAATTAAATCATCATTATACAATGAATTATATATAACCATATCGTCATCTGAAATATATTGACTATATATTTCACTATAAAATATATTTGATAAAGTAGTGGGAATTAATACATCATTATTATGATGATAATAAAATTTTAATAATTTAAATATTCTTTGATATTTTTTTGAAAAATATTTAGAATGTAATTCATTATCACTTAATTCTAAGTATTTTTTGTCAGTTAATAAATATTTTAATATTTTTTGTTCATTTTGTAATTTTAGTTCAGCTAAAGTCATTCAAATCACCTAAAATATTTACACTGAAGAACAAATTAATTTACAATTACGTTGTATAATATCATTTATTGACTTAGTATAAATATTACTAATTTCATTTATATCTATATTAGTAGTAATCCAAGTTAATTTTCCTGACATTTCACGATTACGTAAAATATTATCTAATAAAGACACAGATGATCTAGCTTGTGTATATAAACCAGTTTCACTACCAATATTATCTAACACTAATATTTCTGGTAATTTAATTATTGTTTCTAATATAGTAAATGATTTATCACTTAATGATAAACGTACTAAATCATCATATAAAATAAATCGTATACAATATAAATTTAATAATAAAGGATTTTTAGCTCGATATATATTTTTAGCTAATGTATGCACAGCAATAGTTTTACCTGTATTTGCTTTACCAAAAATAAATAATCCTTTACCTTGCCGTTCATATTCAAGAAAATTATTAAAATATTCTTGAATAAATTTTTGTAAATGTGAATTATTCATTTGCTTATTTAAATAAGCTCTACCAAATCCATTTAATTCACATTCAACTAATGCATTTATTAATGTTTCATCTTTATATAAATTAGACCAATATATATATTTTTCATCATTTTTAGTCATGTTTATATTTTCCTTTTAAAAATAATTTAAATAAAAACCTATACTTCAAATTTTTGTTTATAATTTTTTAACCAAGATTTAAAATTTTGAATATCTATATCATTAGTAAAATGATATAATTTACCATTAATATTAGATTTAGCTAATAAATATAAATCTTTTGTTAGTGGTACTTTTATATTATATAGCCATTCAATTGCTGAATATTGTTGATTGAATTGATTATCTTTTAAAGCTTGTATAATTGATGAAATAAATATATCTTGTATTCCATATATATTTATGAGATCAATATATGTCATTTCTCCGCGCTTTAATTGATCAATTGCAGAAGATAAATAATTTTTTTCTGCTGTCGCTTGTTTAATTTCTTTTGCTTGATATGACGATAGAATTGTAATAATTTTACTTTGAATATATGTTAATGGTATAACTTTTTTATTAATTGCATATTGTAATATAAATTGTATTTGTTCTTCATTTAATTTATAAGCTGATTTAATTTTTTGTACGAATTGATAATCTTTAATTGTTTGATATATAGGTATATGTAAATTTAAACTATCATAATATTGTGTTATAAAATATGGAATAGTATTTTTTTCTTGTAAAAATGGTTTTATTTCTTCTAAATATATTTTTGCATCATGTGCTTTAAAATTACTCACACCTTTTATATTACATTTTCCCTCTTCTACTTGCATTAACAATGCAGTTTTAACGCATTCATAAGAATAATTATGTAATATATTTTTTATAATCACTACTTCTATTCTATAATTATTACATTCTTTATTAATACTATTATAAAATTCTTGTAATAACTGTTTTGCTTGATGATTAATATTTAATTGTATTTTATGTAATTTAGCTTTTCCTTTTTTATATATATTATATTCTAATTTAATACAATCATTAATAAATTGACAATTATAGCATTTATATTTATCACAGCCTAAACACTGTAATTCTTGAATAGTATCAATATCATTATATGTTTTTTCTAATAAATCAATTTTTTCTCTATATTTATTATGTAATTCATCTTTTTTCAATCGTAAATGCGCTTTTGCTTTCGCTTTTGTTTCAAATACTTGATTACATATATGACATTTGTATACTATTGTAGGCTTTATTTTATGACTATCCATTACATCATCAATATGTTTAATCACATTAATCACCAATCCTATTAATCTGTTATATATTGAAAATAAATTCTTCTCACTTTTATACATATTATTACTGAATAAATAAATTCATTTATTTATTTATAGCAAAAGGATTTTATAAAAATTTTAAAATTAGATTTAAAAATAGATAAAAAAAAGACATTAATGTCTTTTACTAAAGATAAGCAAAAAATATTAATGCCTCAACGGCTTTAAATTATAATCTAATAAATTCATAGGAAACATTTTTATATTAAACGCTGGTTCTTGCTTATATAATCTATTACGTACTTGAGCTTGCCGTAATAACATTGGAGTAGAATCTCTAAAATCATACACAAATGCTCTATTTTTACCTTCGCATTTACGAAGTACACGGCCAATTCTTTGTAGAGCACGTGTAGATGATTTTCCTCCTCCTGCAAGAATCAGACAATCAGCTGATGGAATATCCAAACCTTCATCTGCAATAGTAGTACAAATTAGAATTTTGCATAATTTTTCTCTGAAAGCTTGAATAGTAGCATTTCGTTTTAAAGAAGCATCACTACCTGATAAAAATTCTATTTCACTAACTTTAGCTGGTAATTTTTTATTACTACCAGTTTTTGATGCTTCAATCATAAATGCTTCATTACTAATATATTGTTGTAATAATCTTAAAATCATTTCACCATGTTCTATACGCTGAACTAAGATTAATATAGTTGCATTCTTTGCTTTACGCATTTGATAAGCAATTTTTACTATATCCATATTACGTTCACGATTACAAACAATAGCTTCACGATATAGATCATTATAATTTTTTTGTGGAAATACTCGTTGATGCTTTACCCAAAAAATATCACAAGGCGTTATATAGCCTTGATTTATTAATTCACTAGCTGTAACTTTATTATTAGGCAGCGGCCGGGCACATATAGCATCAATTAATAAATCAGAATTATCTGACCTCCACGGAGTGGCAGAAACTCCAATACGATAATAAGCATTTACACACCATTTACTTACATCATTTAAAGTATTACATGGTAAATGATGACATTCATCAAATAATAATAATTTAGTATCTTTTACCATTTCTTCTGTAGCTGATTGTGCAGAAAAAACAGTAATATCTTGTACATCTCTTGTTCCACCACCAACTAGACCAATCGGTTCGCCTAAAAATTTTTCAAATTCACTTTTTAATTGAGTACATAAACTAATTTGATTTGCAAAAATTGAAACTGGCTTTACATTAAATTTTGCAACTAATCCTGCCATCATTAATGTATTATGTGTAACAATAAAATCTTTACATATAAATGTATGCTTAGGAGAATCAACAGTAATACATTTCATTTCCTTTTTTATATTTAATTTTTGAATATTAACAATTCTTAAAGTATTAATATTTAATATTTGAAATATATTATTACCTTGTTTAGAAACACGATATCCTAATGAATATAATAAAAACTTAACATAATTCATTAAATTATCATTATAAATATAAACATGATTTTCATCTATATAATGTGCTTGCATTAATCCTTTTAAAAAAGCTGTTCGTTCATCAACAGATGAATAAAGATAATTTTTAATATTATATTGTTTTAATATATCGCGATTATTTTCTCTATTAACTAAAAATCCAAAATCATATGGAGATAATATAAAATATCTTCGATAATATTGAATTGGCTTATTAACTGGAATTTGCATATCTATAACTAAATCTTTACATGCAATAATTTGTTCTTCTGATCCATTAATAACTTTCCATAAATGATCTTGACAACATTCTATTTTAGTTGCATCAGCAAAAGTAATTTCATATATTTCTTTTTCGCCTTGATAAAATTCTTTTAATACTCTTGTTTGGTTGCCATCTTCATCATATACTATACTACCAGGATGAATATCTTCTAACTTAACCCACCCGTTGGGTGTAAGAATATTCGTATCTAATGGCATTGCTTTACCCAAATTTATTATTATAAATAAAATTTATACTATTTATTAAAATATTTTAAAATAAATAGGTTAGTATATATCTTCTTTATTAAAGTTATAATTAATATACGTTGATATATTAATAAAAATTTTTATTAATATATTCTGATTATTATATTTTTCAGAAATAATTATAATTAAGTAGCAATAAATTACTACTAGTTGCAGCTTGAATAATATCTCTCGGACGACAATTATCTATAATTTTTTGCTGATAATCTCTAACTTTTAATTCTTGAGTTCTTTCTTTATCTAAATATTTAACTAATGAATAATCAGCATTCGGTTGCCAAGCAACTCTTTTATCAATAATTTTATATTCTTCTTTATTTTCTTCTAAAATTTCAATAATATAATCTAATAATCCGGTATAACTCTTTTTTGTAATACGATTAAATAAATGTCTAACTTGTGGAATTGAATTGGGATTATATTCTTGTATTTCAAAAGATAATTTATCCCAAATTTTAAATTCTATATTATTACTTGCATATTTTACTTCTACATATACATTATCTATGTGCAATTCAATCAAATTCATCACTTCCATTTTCTATTTCATCAATATTTTTTCATTTATATCATTTTCATTTATAATTGGATCAATATCAATTTGCGGATCAAAATCAAAATATAAATTAATTTTATTTTGTTTCACATTAATAAAATTTAATGGTTTAAACATACTTTTATGAACAGATATTTTTAACCAAATCGGTAATTGTAAATTTCGTATACTATATAATTGATCTAATACTTGTTCCGCTAAAAGAAATTTTTTATTAATAGAAAAATTAGATTCTAATATGATTTTATCATTTATTATTTGAATTGATTTAATTGCACGATGCATATAATTGATATTTAAATAAACATAATCATTGAAATCAAATATATTCTGATCGATATAATCGATTATTTTCTTTATAAAAATCATAAAATATGCACGGCAGATTCCCCCTCACTTTAACTGTGGGCAGGAACCGTGCTCCTCCTTTCCGCTAAATATGTCTTGCGCCTAGAAATTAGAAAGAGCTTGTATGAGCTCACATTTTTAGGCGTGGGATTACTGGCTAAAACTATTCACCAAGTTTTAAATAAATCTTAATCAATATTTAATTTTTTTACAAGAATTTTTCTTTAATTTTATAATATGCTTTAATAATATTACTAGGATCTATTTGATTAATACAATGTGCTTCAGTTGATATACATCCATTATATGTATTATATTCTAAGCATTCGCCTAATGAACTATCGGGCTGTAAAAGAATATATTTATTATGTGTTGGATGAAATCTTGCTTTAGCTGATAATGATCCAGTATGTATATTATTTTTATCTTTTGCCTGCGGTAAATAATAAATTATCGGTTTATTAAAAACTTCTGCTATATGCATTAATCCAGTATCATTACCAATATATAAATCGCTTTGCTGAATTACCGCTATACTTTCTAATACTGAAGTTTTATTAACTAAATTAATACATTCTATATGCTTATTTAAATATTCCGCATCTTTTTTTTCTTGTTCTCCTGCCCCAAGTAAAATAAATGTATTATTATCTTTTACTATTTCTTTTAAAGCAATTAATAATTTTCGAGCCGAATATCGTTTAGTATTATTACTACTAGCTAAACCAATAATTATTTTTCTTTTTGCATCTTTTAAAATATTTTTTGCATATATTATACTTTTTTGATCAAGAAATAATTCTAACTTTTTACTAGTTACTTTTAATCCGCAAGCTTCTAATATATACATTTTTCTATCTAATTCATGATACATATAAAAAGGATTAACTATTGGTTTAGTTAATATAAATTTATCTATTTGAATTAAATCTAAAAAACTTTGTAAACTAAAATCTTTATGATAATATTGTCTTTCTGCTTCAAAAGAATATCCAATATTTTCTTTTGTTATACTTAACCATTGTATAATTGATCCTATAAATACATTACAACTAAAATGTAAATTAATTGCTAAATCATATGTTCTATTCCATAAATATTTATAACAAAAATTTATAGAATGTAATAAAAAATTTAATAAATTAATATGTGATATATTTGATGGAATAAATTCATCAACATATGGCAAATATTTAACTATATCTTTAAATGTTTCAAAATAAACTAAAGTAATATGTGCATCTGGATAATTTTTTCTTATTTCTCTAATTGCTGGTATAGCTAAAATTAAATCACCCATTGCATTTAATTGAGTTAATAATATATTTTTACGCTTATTTTCCTTTTTATAAGAATTTAATATTTTATTAATATTATTAATAGTATTATCTAAATCATTAGATGTTAATATAGTATTAATAATTTCTTGTTTTAATTTATCTTTATTAATCATTATATTTACCACTAAAAACTAAAAAAACCAGAAAAAATTTCTGGAATTATAGTTTTTCTTTCGCTTCATTAAATAATTCATTAAAAGCATTTTGTAATTTATTAATATCTTCTAAAGAAGTAATTTGAGTAATAAAACCATTTTTAGTAGGTCCATCATAATCTGCCGTTTTTTTAAATAATCTTGCAGAAGCATGTAATGTTCCGCGCTTTTTATGTTCTTCCAATCTAAACTGCCAAGTAAATACTTCATCAACAGGTAATTCTTTCACATAAATTTGATTGTAATTATCGGACCAAGCCATTAAAAATCAATTCCTTTCAATAATATTAATTAAAAATACTTTCAACAAATCTTTAATAAAATATAAAAACTTAAATAATATATAATTTATAAATTAGATTTTTATAGTAGGTAATCCAGATAATTTAAATAAATCACCATATACCGGTTCAATTATATTATGTGTAGTTTTATTATTATATGTTAATTGATTATTATTAATAGATCCAATAATAAATAATAATAATTGTCCTAATTCATCAACTACTATACACGCCATTCCTGTATATTTACTAATTCCTACTAATGAATCCGGTAAATATACTTTAAAATTATTAAATGTATATTTTAAAGTATCATCTTGGTACCCTATAGTTTGTTTATTAATTTCAAATGAAGTATCTAATTCAAAGAAATAATCATCAAATTTATGATCCACAGAAGTAAATAATGCATCATTTAAAAATCTTAATTCATAATTGCCATCAGATTTTAAATATTTTTTAATCTTATCCGCAATATTTATTTCTACATCTGTATTATTATTTAAAACTAAATTTAATTCATCAATACTATCAATATCATCATTTAATTCTTGATTAGTCATTATATAATTATTATATAAGTTTTGTGATTGTCCTATAGGTATATCCGTGTTAAAAATAATTTTTTCTCCTGTTAAATATGATGCATAAGTATTACCACCTGGTAATCTATTTACTAAATTATTTAGCGAATTAACATTATCATATTTAGCTGATAAAGCTTCTCCACCTGAAGATAAAGTAGTAATAAAATATTTCCAATCAGTTAAGCGTTTTAATTTTTTAGTATTATTACTTAATATTCCTTGATATGGCGTATATGTATACCAAAGTGATAATACATCATATTGAGTTGGTTGATAACTAACCAATATAGGAATTTCAACTTTTGCATTTTCTGCGGGAGTATAATTAAAAGTAATTTTTAAAAATGGCGTATGCCATGAAGTATTATTAATACTTAATTGAGCTAATTGATATGCGCCTATTGATGTTTGATATTCTTGCGAATTATCCTGTATAGGATCTGTTGATACATTTACAGATTCATCTGCATTCCTTATAGCACGAAATGGATACATTTCTCCATCAACATAACAAGCATATTTAAATATTTCATTGCCTTCATCATCAATATCAATTATACTACAAACTGATTGTAATACACCGCCATTTTGTGTATAAATAGGTAATAAATATTGATTATGAATTCCATCAGTATTAAAAGAAATAATTTGCGTACGTAATATATTCGAAACTAAAGTTTTAGTATGCACATCATAATCAAAAGTAGTTCCACCTAGTGCTAAAACGAATTCGATATTTTCTCCTAATGTAACAGATTGTTGTAAATATACAATAAATTGTCCACTTTTTTCTTCTGTATCATTTATCTTTTTTATATTTCTTACTTGTTTATTAGATACATATAATACATATAATACTGGATAACCATATAATTTATTAGGAATAAAATATTCATTTGTGCCATTACCAATTTTATGATAATATAATATACGTGCAAAACTTTGATGCGTAGTACGATCAGTATGATAGTCATATAATTGATCTATACTATCTTCTAATACTGTAGAATGAAAATAATTTACTAATCTAAAATTAGTATCATTTTTTCTTGCAAATGAACATTCTTCATAAATATCTGAATCCGTAACATATCCTGCTGCTAAAATTTCCTCTGGCATATCACTAACGCCATTTCCAGCAGGAACTTCAATAGTATACTGCACTACTACTGAAGTAATAGTAATATCATCTGCTTGAAAAATCCATTCTTCATCAAATGAATACCATGTACCTGATACTGTTAAAATATTACCATCTAAATCGACTTCACCAGTAGATTTATAAACAATTGGCTCTGTATTAATTTTAATATCTATAGATATAGGTAATGAAAATAATCCATTTTCACCATTTAATACTTGAATTATTTCATTTTGTTCTAACCTAATATCGCCAAATCCACGATATAATGAATTAAATGATGGTAATATTTTAGCTGATCCTTTAATAAAATCATTAGGTAAACCAGGCCAATATTCATTAATAAAATATGCTGTATTATCTGTAGTAATATTTTGTTCGTATGTATTATTATATAATACTAATTCTTCAATTATAAAGCCATAATTATGATTAACACGCTTTTGATTAATTTTTTGTAAATATATCTTTTTTTCATTCTTTCTAAAATTTTTTAAACGATTTAATAATAATATTCGTGTTTTTTCATTATTTAATAATGAATTAATATCATTATCTGTTAAATTATCTACATCTAATTGTAAATCATTATTATCTTCATCACTACTATGTATATCATTATTAATATTTTCTGCGTTTGTATTATTAGATTCTTCATCAGTCACATCAATAGTACCAATAGGATATCGTTGCCCAGCAATATTCGCAAATACAATATTATCATTTAATAATAACTTACCTGTTAATTGCTGAATTTGTTCTTCAGATAAATCACTTATATCTATATCTTGATTATTAGTTATATAAAAATTTTGATCTTCTTCTTTTTCTTCATCAGTAATAATTAAATTAGCATAATTTTTAGCGTCATTTTTATCTCCAATAATTAAAGCATGTGGAATTAATACTGAACCAATATAAGAAATTCTAGCAATAAATGAGCCATTAATATAAAAAATTATATAGCTTTTTGATGGATCACTATCCCATGCAATACGGAATATATTAATTTGCTTAGCAAAAATTAAAGTATTTTTTAAATCTATAATTAAACTACCGTCTTTATTATTATCATCATTTAATATATCATATGTTCTATTAACTTTTAATATTAATTGATCATTTTCTTTTATACATTTAAATATAATATTACCATTCACATCAACGATAGTAAATAATGTTTGATTAATATCAGTATGGCCATTATATAAAAATTGTGTATAAAAATCTAATGTACCTTTATTAATATTACAAGCATCAATAATATATTTATATTCAGCTCGACCATCTATATATAGTCCTTTCGCAATAACTGCATCCTTATATATTGGTTCATATAATATTTCATTAGATTCCATAGATACTGTAGAAGAATAATCATCTAATTCATCAGGGTCAATATTACCATCAAATTCCACATGCAATATAACATTATCATTTTCAGAATAATCTACATATTGTCTACCGAATTGTACACGTCGTACTTGTGCTTTATCTTTAGTACATAATTTTCCCGTAAATAATTCTTTCAATCCTTGATTTAAATAATGTGTATATGAAACATTATTTAATACTGTTTTTCTTAAATCAACTATATCATTTTCTGCAATAACATCATAATAATAATGATCAGGACGGATATTATTTAATAAATCACCATATGCCGATGACGGAATATCATTATATTGATATATAATAGTTCGTGATCCGTTATAATTTTGTAATGAATATGCTTGTTTATTACGGCGTTTAATACGAAACATTGGTAATGCAAAAATAAAATTACCAATTACTTTATTACTATTTAAATCATGATTGGGTAATCCTGCTATATATAAATTATTATCTTTATAAAATGGTTGATCTCTAAAAGCTAAAAAATCAGCTGGTTTATAAATTAATTCTCGATGATATGTATTAAATTCACCATTAGCTGTAGCTTGTATATTAGAAAAATCGTTAATGCTATTATATCCAAATCCATTAGGAAATTTATTAAAATTTATATTTTGTGCGACTTTTATCGAATAATGTACTATTACGCGGCGAGAAGTTTCATCTTGTACTCGAGAATCTAAAATATTATAATTAACATAATTACCATTAATATTACCTTCAAATTTAAAAGTATCTTTATATGATGCACGTTCTAACCACATTTCTAAATATACTAAATCTTCTCTCGTACCCGTTTCAGGCGCTTCACCTAAATTTAACAATAAATAATTACCTGCTTGTTGTGTGGTAAAATTACCTACTAAATTAACAGGTATACCATTAATTATGGCTTTACAGGGTGCAATAGCGATAGAATTTAATATTACATTATTTAAATTATCTGTTGGCTGATATATAATAGCCGATGATAAAAAACTTTTATCCACTAATTCAATAAATCCGCTAGGAATTAATATTCTAGCTAAATTTTGACGATTTTTATTTTGTATATCTTGTAATTCATTTAATTCTAACTCTAATAATGGAGAATTATTAGAAAAAATTATACTTTGTAAATTAACATGATCATTAAAAGCACTAAAATAACGAAATCTTTCAGCATCTTGTGACAATTTATTCACCTCGGTATTTAAAAAATTCGTTTAGCTAGTCGTGCTTGTTTTAATATTCCGCTTTGATTTCTTGGAGCGGAAGAAATAAATACTTTTAATATATTTGGTTCTTCTCTTTTAATAATATCTGCTACTTCTTGTAAAGAATTATATCCATTATGTTCATTAGTTGATAAAATAGCTATTAACCCATGTAAATATGCACAATTAAATACTTCAACACCATCTTTATTTTTACAATTATTTCTTAATTCTGGATATTGATTCAATACATCATTATGATGCTGTCCATAATCGCCAATTAATACATGATCAGTATTATCCTTAAAATTGTGTATAACAACAATTGGTGCATCACGTAAAAACGGTATTTGTGGGTCAAAATCAATATATTCTTTTCCATTATTCGAATCTTCTAACTTATTTATTTTTAATCTATGGTTTCTACGTTTATTTATTATATTGTTATTTTTTTCTTTTATGTAATTTTGCAAAATACTATTAATTTGTGCAAATGTCTTATTCCAATTAAATTTTTTATATAATGTATTAATTCCAAAATTAACATATCTTAGCTTTTTATAATTTGGACATACTTTACACACAATATTAAATAAATTAAAACTAGTATCATCTTCATTAATAAAAAAATAATCATTTAAATTAGGCTTATAATAAATATCATAAAGCATAGTATCTCTATCTCGCGGCCACGATAATTCATCTATAATAGTTTTAATATTATTTTTAACCCATGCTACAGTTTCTTTTTGTACTAATTGTGCTAATTGTTGCGGAGTCATTTCAATATAGTCTTTAAATGATTTCGGCTGATATTTATTAATATAATTAATTATTAAATCTTCATTATTATATATATATTGATTAATTAATTTTGTATTAAATACTTTTACCATACATGTATTTAAATATTCTATAATTCTTTCTTTATTAAAATCAAAACAATCCTTATATAAGTATAAAGACATATTATTTAAATAATCTTGAATTTTTTCACGTATCTGTCTATTACTAAAAATATTTTTTCACCTCATTAAATAACTTTCTGCTATAAAAATAACACCTAATTAATATAATTAGGTGTTAATTATAATACTTTATTATATAGTTATTATTTATTATACTAATTAATGCTTTTTTATATATATTATTTTAATATATCATAATTAAAACTTAATCAAATATATATATGCATTAATTAGATGATATTTATCTATAAAAGCATTTCTATGATAAAAAAATATCTTAAATTAAATATTGGTTTATAAAATTTTTAAAAATTATACTAATTGAAGAATCCGCACGCACAGCATATTTATCTTTATAAATTGCTTTTACATTATCATATTCTACTTCATTTTCTAATTTTAATAAATGTTCTGATTGTATATTTAATATTTTATCTTCATCGCCAAAAGTATCATCTACAATAAATAATTTTTCAATATCAATTACAAAACATACTTTTTCAATATGATTAGGATTATCATTAAATGCCAATTTATAAAATTCTGCTTGATTTTCATAATTAATTGTTGTTAGCATATCAAAACATACTAAAATCAAATACATGTGTACAGGTTTTTTTAATTGTTGTTCCATTTTATATTTAAAAGAAAAATATAATTCATTTAATTTTTTAGTAGTTAAACCAGTATTATATATCCAAATAGGATTTTGCTTATTTTGATCATCTAATTTTTTGCGCCATACCATACCAGATTTTACATCAAATGCATGATAAGAATTATCTTTTATTGATTGAACTAATAAATCTGGCATTTTCATTTTATTATATTCTGTAAAATTAATAACATTATCAAATGTATTAGTAAATTCAGGAGTTAATTGATAACTATATAATATATTAGCAATTTCTTGCTCATATAATGATCCAATTAATACATTTAATTCTTTTGCCATCCAATTATAGATTTTTGTATTATCTTTATATTTATCAATTATTTTTTGTAATTCTAGCTTTTGCTTATATTCATCAATTTGTAAATACATAAGTAATTCTTTAAATACTTTTTTTATCATATATTGTTTATCAAATAATTTATTATATTGAAAACTAGTAGAATAATAATTTTTTAATATATTATTAATAGTCATTTTATAAGGTAAAATATAATTCATTATTAATAAATCCTTTCTTAAATAAAATAATTTTTCATTAATTATATTTTAATGTGTTATTAATATTATTTTAAACTAATATTAATTTTTAATAATTTAGATTTTTTAATTTCTTCGTTTATATTACTTATCTAATAATCTAATCATTTTTTTTTATTATTTTTATCCTTTATTATTTTATAAAAAATATAAGTAGAAAGGATTAAAATAATTATGTTATGTATTCCATATAATTCAATCGAATTAAATAATAATGCAGTAGGTAAAATTTTTAGAATTTATAATAAAAATAATAATAAATCTTATATTAATTATACTAATAATAATTTATTTACTATATCAAATATTATAAATGAATTAAAAGCAAAAAAATTCTATATTACTGATATGCAAAATGATTGGAATAATAATATTGCTAATTTTTTTGCAGAAGATTTACAATTATATTATTCAATTAATGAAATTTCTATATTAATGATTAATTGGCAAAATTATTTTGGCGGTACCAATAAAGAATTATTATATAATATTGAAGAATTTAAAAATCATAAGAATATTGATGAGTTATTGGATGAAAATAAATATTATATTTATTATACTACACAATTATTAAAAGTAAATAAAAATTTACAAGAACAATTAAATATTTTAAATCAGAATTATATTAATTTACAAAATTATAATATTAATATAAAAAATGATTTAACATCAATTAATACATTAATTGCCCAACAAATTAAAGATTCACCAATTCAAATATTACAAATGTTAACTTCATTATTAACTATTACTAGCGCAGAATGTAATATTCAATTTAATAAATCTATAATTAATTCTTTATCCACTAATACAACTTCTACTAATAATATGATTAATAATGAAAATAATTCTTCGCAGCAAAAAATTATTATTGCTAATAATAATTCTTTGACTAATGAAAATATTATAAATGAATCTATTTCTAATGAAAATAAATTTATCTCTAATGAAAATAAATTTATCTCTAATGAAAATGAAAATAATCATAAAAAAATGTATAATAAAAATCAGTCATTAGTAATACAAGATACTAAAATTACATATAATAAAATAAATGCAGCAATACAGCTTATTCAACAATACATTCCTATACTAAAACGTCTTATAAAAGTATTAAGAAGTAATCAATTCGTTAATATTAATAGTAAAGATAAAGTATTAAACGATATTAATGATATTCAAAACTTATTTAATCGTATAAACGCTCAAATTATTATATATAAAGAAAATATTATATTATTAAATAATAGTTCACAATTCGTTAATATTATGAATAAAATTAATAAGCAATTACAAAATTTTAAAAATGATTTTAATGGATTAAAAAATAATATTTATAATCGTATTAAACAGATTGAATTAAAAAATAATTCAAAAATTAATACTGATAATTTAAGTATAGAAGAATTGATAAAATTAAAATTACAAAAAAGTGATAATAATATAAAAACAAAAGTAGAAAATACTATTAATAATAAATCGAATAATAATATAGAAACAAAAGTAGAAAATATTATTGATAATAAATCGAATAATAATAACAATAATACTAATGATGATATTAATAATGAAAAAAATGATTTTAAATTATTTCCGTTATTTGATGGTAAAAAGCCAATCGCCGCTTGGCTACGTATTGCATATCAATGGTTAATTAATAATAATTATATCAATTTTGCTCAAGAGTTACAACATGAAGTTAATAAATCATTAATTAATAAATCTCCAACCAAAGCATTAAATTACGCTTTAACTTATAATAAAGGTATTAATTATAATGATATTGCTAAACTATTTAATATATCAAAAATCAAAGTTATGCAAAGTATTGATAGCTTACAAGCTACACATCCTGCAATTTATTTAGCATTAGGTTATAAAAGTAAAAATTCACAAGGTAAAAATAAACGTGTTATAAAAACTTTACACAACCTTAATATTACTAATATTCCTTCAGAATTATAAAAAATAATATTTATAAAAATATTATTTTTTATATAAATATATCATTCCGTTACGAAAACATTTTAAAACAAAAGAGTAGATATAAAAAATATCTACTCTTTTTTTAATTATATTGTTCTAATAACCATAATGCATCAACTTTTTCATTAATAAATCTATTTCTTAATCCATTAATTACACTTAAATTATAAGCGTGACAGAAATTATAAGTTGATCGATAATATCCTAAATTATAATCCCAATATACAGAATCGCATTCACCAATTAAAAAGTTATAAATTTCAATAATAATATCATTATCAAAATATGCACTATCAATATAGGATAAATTAGGATATTCAAATATATCTTCATTTACATATTCTAATAAGCTAATACATCCAGAATTGCCATTTTGAATCGCACGAGCAAAAATTACACTTTGCATTGCAAATGAATGTTTATCTATATTAAAATATTTAACTTTTAAACGCTGTAACACAGGATAATAATATTGACTTAATGCAAATTCATCTTGTAGCTTTTCAAAATTACCGGGATCAACATTACCTAATTGCTGCCACAATTTAATAAATTTATTACTATTAATAGTATACTTATTTAATTCTTTACCATAATTCGCTAATCGAGGGTGTGAATAATTACATAACCATTGTACAAATTCATCTACTACTCCAACGGTAGATGAGAATTGATATTTCTAGTATATTTATTCAATTTTTCTTTAAAAAAATTCTATATGTAATTAAATTATATTAGAATTTATTTGAAGAAAAATTGAATAAAATTATTAATCTATTTATATGAAATTAAATAGCATATGACTATATCTTTATTAAAAGACTTTTAATAAATTTCGATATAATTAAATATATTTACTTATAATTAGTCGTTAGATAAATATTTATTATATTAATAAATATTTATTATTGATATATTAAATATTAATTATATCAATAATTATATATTATATTAATAGCATTAATATTTACCATAAGATTGTCCACCAATATCTCCATAACCAGTAGAAACAAATCCTGGTCCGCGGCCAGAAGTTTCATATTTATTAATTAAATATGTAATAATTGGAATATATTCATTCATTTTTATTTTTCCTCTTTTCTCTTTTCTTGTATTGCTTTATTATACTCTTTACTATCGGTAAAAACATAATTTTTATCATGTTCAACCGTAAAATGATCTGCTGGATCTTGCGGAATAAAAATATTAATTGTATCAATAGCATTTTCATTGTCATCTTCTAATTTAATCATTAAATCTCCGCATTAATCAATAGGATCTAGATAAAAAGTAACAAAACATTTACGATTATCTAAATTATATTCATAAACTTCATGCACTGGCATTTTTTTAGGATAATCATCGCTACGAATTTTAGCAATTCTATTAATTATTCTATTTATGTTTTTTTCTCTATACTTCAATATATTAAAATATTACTTTATTAAAAAATAATTATATATAATAAAAAAAATGACTAAAGAAATTAAATCTCTTTAGCCTTTTTATGTGCTTATTTAAGTAAAATTCAATAATAATACTACTATTATCATTAACTCAGCATCTGAACTCTTAGTCTACTTATCACTATTCCTATATATGCTTTTTATATGACTTAACATATAATATAATCATGTTTTTAATTTTTAAATTATAACAATTAATTAAAATGTTAATCTCCATGTACACTAAATAATATTGGACTATATAATTAATTAATAAAGTTATTATAGTCTCTGAAGAATATACAAATTCTTACTGATTAAATTATTATTAATTACTTTCAGTAATTTAAACTTTTTATATAACTACTACATATATTAAATAGTTAATCTAGAACTTGCGTCTTTCTAATATATTATTATTTTAGCATATACTTAAAATATCTTATATATTTTATATAAGTTTAGATTATATCTTTTATATAATTAAATATAAACTATTATTATAATCGTTGTATATATAAATTATTCTTATATAATTTATATATTACTAATTAATATTATTAATAATATTTTTAGTAAATAAATAATTTACGGAACAAAAATCTATTATAAGAATATAAAATTTTTATAATAATAAAAAACATCGTTCCAAACTGGAAATACTTTCATTATTTTTTATTTGGACTATATCATATATAAAAATTATTTATATTAATATTACTAGTCTCTGATATGATTAATAATCATATACTGATTTATTTATTAAAAATAAATATTCCAGTAATTTTATTATTTTATAATCGTAAAGTATTTAAAATATAATCAAAATTTTATCAGCGATTGAACATATAACCAGTATCTTTTCCAGCTCCATTTTCCCAGGCAGAAGCATTTCCGCCAAATATAGCCATTTCAGTAATTGGACCTACAGCTTCATCTTCATTAAATGTTGTTACTAATTTTAGAATATTCGTATTATAATCTTGCTGATAATTTTTAAAATATCTTCTCATCTTAAAAATTCATACCAATTAAGCTCTCTTGTTATTATATATGTACTAATATATAATCAAATCAATCTACACTTCGCAGCGTATTCTAAAATCAATTCAATATATACTTATCTCTTATATATATCATAATCAATTCTATATTGATTCTTGAACTCTAATTCGTATTGGCGCTACCAGCGCACCTCTACAGTATAAAGTAGATATATCTTCATATAAATTATGTATATCTCGACTTTCTATTAAGTCTTCATAAGATATCTTTCTACTTATAACCTTACCTTTATTTAACTGTTTTATTTTTTTATATTCTTTATTTAATAAATATTTCTTTAATATATTCAAAGATCCATTCATATCTGCATTTATTAATATACCATTCTTGGACTTATAAAGTCCTCTCTTTATTCTCTTACCTGCAAAGTGTTTCTTTTTTAATTCTATCTTATCATTTATTGTTCTTAATACATATCCTAATTTTTCATCTTTTTTATATGATAATATATAATCATTATCTAAGAAAGAAGCTTTAGATGTAAATGATTCTTCTTGAAGAACAAATTTAATATTATTCATCTTACATCTATATTCTAAATTATCTTTTATCTTACTAAATGGTATACTAGTAAAGAATTGATTATTTTTCTTACCTAAATTAGATTTTCTTTGAAAGTCATTGTTCCATCCTAATATAATAATTTTTATATTATTTTGTAAAGAATAATCTATTAATTTTTTACAAATCTTATGGATATAATAATTAACTTTATTATTTCTTTTCTTTAATATATTATACATCTTTTTTGTATATCTTAATTTTTTATTAGTATTTTTCTTTTGTAATTTACTAATAATTCTATTATATCCTTGATTTATAGATTTCAATTCTTTACCATCTAATATAAAACTATTAATTTTTTTCTTAGAATTATGATTATAATTAATACAAGTCATTAAATTATTAATGCCTAAATCAATTGATAAATAATTATTATTAACTTGTATATTATCATTAATTTCTATTTCATAGGTATAATGAATTTCAAAAATTTTACCTTTATATTTAGGAATTACTTGAATATATTTTATTTTTTTATCTTTTAATATAGCAGGTATTTTTATTCTAAATCTATCTTTACTTTTTAAAGTTAAATTATATTCTTTTAATATTTGATAACTTAGAGGAATAATCCATTCATTATTTTTATTTATATGAATTTTATTAGTTGGAAGTATAAAATAATCATTTTTGTCTAAATATTTAGGAATATTACATTTTAAACCTTTTTGTTTTAAAGTGAAGAAAGATTTAAAATTTTCATCTATTATATATAAGATATTACAACTACAATTAGCTTCTAATAATTTATAATTAATATTATTTTTAATACTATGATAATTATCTATATAATTTAAATATTTACCAATATTAAAGAAATATTGTCTAATATTATATAGAGCAGAATTATATAGATTTTTACTATATTTACATAATTTTTTAAATAATATATATAATTGTTTATATTTATATATACTGACTTGTTGTTTAACAGTTAAATAACATTTTTCTTTTTTATTGATATTATTTTTAAGATTTCTACTAATAATAATAATTCACATCTTTTTAATATTATAAATTTTAATAATATTAACAGTTTAAATAACTATTAGTAATAGGATTAGATATTTTAAAACCTATTAAGCTTTGATTTTAATTAAAGCATAGATTATATCATTAATATATAAGATATATAATTAATGATTCTATAGAAATATACAATATTAATCGTTAGATAGATATATATTGATAAAATATATATTTATTATTGATCTATTATAAAATTATAAATATTCCAATAAATAATTAAATTATCAAACCATTGTATGGTTCATCGTTTTCATCAACAAAACACCACGAAGTAAATTTCTTACGATATAATTCACCTACTAATCTAGTATCAGTTAATTGTGCTTTATGTTCCACCTCTGGATCCATAATATCCCATAATACTGTATTAACTTTATTATTTACACGGTCATATGGCTGATCTTCGTGTTCGAGAATACCAACGCCAACAGCTAAAACCTGTAAGCCTGTAATTTTTTGAATATCACTAACAGTAGTACCAGTTTCCGATTCCATTACTGGTGCCATTCTCCAAGCCATTAATTCGCTAGCTTTATTAACAATTAAATTTTTTGTAGTTTGTTCTTTTGTAATTTCTTTAGCGCCTTCAATTTTACCTGTTTTAGGATTATATTCTCCGCCTTTGTGCATAACCATTGAAATTTCGCCTTTAATTACATGCTGTTTTTTATAATCTTCATTATTTATACTCATATATTTTTATCTCCATTCTTTTATTTTTTAATATAATATTTATTAATAAGATAATTTGTTAATTAGATTATTAATTTATCTATATAATAATATTAATATAATTAACGAATTAATTAATAAAAAATAATATTAATTTATTAAATAACTAATAAATTAAGTAATATTAATTTGTTATATAGCTAACAAATTAATAAATTCAAGTTCTTTACGTAATTGCTTATTTTCTTCTATTAAAGCTTCAATTCCTTTAGTATGAATATCCATATTATCTTGAGTATCTTTTACATAAGTATTAAAATTACTTAATTGTAAATATTTCGTATTTAATTCATTCGTTCCTAAAAATGCTTGATAGCGCTGATCTTGTATATCATTCCAATAAATTACATTAGCAAATTTACCGTCTAATGATACTCTATCGGATATAGAACTAAAATTTTGCCAATTAATTGCTCCATAAATATTATGATAAGCATTATAGCCGGTTGTGTTTAATCTAGCGACTTCAAATAAAGGTATTGCATAAACATATCCATCCATAGTATTAAAGATATTCATAGTTTCTGCGCCTTTACCTGCAATAAACATATGCGGGTCATTAAACGGTTCAAAATCAGCCGTAGTATATATATAATCTAAATTATCATAAACTTTTGGACCTTGCTGATATTTTTTAAAATATCTTTTCGTATTTTAAAAATTTATTAAGCTTTAATGATTTAGTTAAAGCATAGATTATATCATTAATATATAAGATATATAATTAATGATTCTATTAGTATATACCTATAAAATTAATCGTTAAATATATATTTATTATTAATAAATATATATTATTGATCTATTATAATGGTTTATAAATATATCAATAAATTTTAAATTAATAATCCCTTATAAGGATGTATATCTAAATCTTCAATACGATTTTTACCGTTATCATAATGTAATTCATGTTTATCTTCAATTGCTCTAATACACCATTGTAATTGAATTCTAGTTGTGCTGGGAATAGAAATACGATGATCAATCATTTCAAATGCTACTGAATCATTAGCTATACCACCAAATAAAGGAATGTCATCTCTAAATTTAATTTCTTTAAACCAAAATTCTAATATTACTAAATCTTGGCGTCTAACAGATGTAGCTGTAGGTGGAGGTAAATATACAACTAATCCATCGCGTTTACTTGATTCAATTCTTACAATATGTCCATGTAAAACTGCATGAAATGGATTAATAATAAAATTATTTAATTCTAATTGTGAGCCAATAGTACTAGCATCTTGAATAATATGATCATGTTTATCTCTAATTAAAAATTGATGTGCTTTATATGCGCCTAATTCATCAGTATTAGCATTATTTGAAATTTGTAAGCATCCTGAATGCGTCATAGTTCTAATTAATTTTGCTCGTTCTTCAATCTGAATCCATTGAAGTTCCTTTATATATTTATATATTTAAATATACTTTTTAAATACATTTTTATTAAAAGTCTTAAAATAAAAATGGTTAGACTATATCTTTTTTTAAAAATAAAAATTATTATATAGTCGTTGAATATATAGATTTTTATATAAAAATTTATATATTACTAAATAAATTGATTATTTTTAGTAATTAAATAATTCGATTGGAACAAATTTATTCCATTCATCTTCAATTAAGAAAGCATCTGATCCACCTTTTAATGACAAAAAATTAACAGTAGGATCAAATTTACCTTTCGCATTTCGTGAAAAATCAGGAAAATATGCCATTTACCTTTATTCACCTCAAATAGTATATTTATTTTTTGAAATAAATATTTTTATTTTCTTTACAATGAATTTTTATTTTTTACAAAGAATTTTTTTCTTTATAAAAAATTTTATTTTCTTTTCTTTATAAAAATAGACTTTAATCTAGCATAAACAAATACGGATATACATTATTTAATAATACTGTTATTAATTCTTCATATGATTGAGTATTATTTATATCGTTTTTTAATTTATCCGGTATATTTTTTATTTCACTTATATTAATTAAAAAATATTTTATATTAATTAAATCTTGTTCTGATAATTCTCTATCTATATAGAAATGAAATAATGAAGTTAATATATCTTTATTATCAATTTTAGATTTTTCAATCTTTTCATTTTCTATTTTAGATTGTTCTTGAGCATTTATTATTTGTTCTTTAATACTATTACTAATTATTTCATTTAAATCAGATGAATAAATTCGTTCTGAGTTAAAATATTGATCCATTTTAGAATCAATATCTTGACTTATTTGCATTTTTATATTATCTAATTTATCAAATATAATTTGATTTATATTATCAGATTCTTTATTCTTTTCTTGTATTGGAAATTTAGTATTAATATTATTTATAATTTGATGATTAATACTATGATTACTTTTCTTTACAGTATATTTATTTTTTGGTAAAGTAACCAATTGTATATCATTATCTTCAATAATATTTAAAAAGCCGCTGGAAATTAATTTTTTATATGGATTTAAACTAATACTTCTAATTTCTTCCCCAGGCTTTATAAATTTTCCTAATATATCTAGTGTATTATTTGATACATTTTTTAATTTATACATTTTTAATCAACTACGCTTTTAAGTTTTATAAAAATATGAACCAGTTTGTAATAGAAATTTAGTATTATTATTACTATTATTATTACCTATTTTATTATTAACATTATCTTCAATCGTAGTAACAGTTCCATCTGCATTTATATGTTTTAACTCTGTAATAACATTAAAATTTGGATGATAATATTCAAAAATATATGTACCTGGATCTAAAAAAAATATATATTTACCATTACTATCAGTATAATCTTGTGCACGAATATTTTCTTCACAAATTGTATCATCTTTATAAAAAACATTTACTTGTACTTCATTTATTGGATTATTCCATTTATCTTGTATTATATCTATAATTTTTAATCTACCAATTCCATTATTAATTACTGGTATATTAGAATTAGTTAATATATTAGCAGTAATATTATCCATCATAAATGTGCCATCAGGTAATACTTTTAATCGAAATATACGATTAAAATCAGTATTATCTAAAGTACCATTTACTTTTAGTATATAAAATCCTTCGTCTAAATATAATTCCCATACTCCATTAGTATCAGTATTAGTTTCAGCTATTTTTATTGCTGGATTTATTATGTCAAAAACAGTAATATTTAAATTATATAATGGTTGTCCTGTCTTAGTAGTAAATGAATCTGTTAATCTAAATAATCCTGTACCTTGCAAAACAGAATTATTACTCAATGAAATAGTTTCAAATAATAAATGATTATTATCATCGGTAATTTCAGTATATACAATTTCATCATTATAACCATTACGTGAAAAAATAAATTTATATTGATTAGGATATAAATAAGCTTCCCAATAACCTTCACGATTTGTTAATGATTGATATACTTTAGATTCAGTATTAATTTCTGTATTAGTTTCATAAATAGATACTCTAACATCCTCGGCTGGAATAGTGGTATTTTTATAATTAACATAACCAGTAATTTTTACAGTATCCTCATATATAGAGGACTGTTGAATAATATAAAACATTTCCATAGTATGAGCAATACTATTATCGTTACATTTATCAAAATTTAAATTCTGTAATTGTATATCGTCTAAATATTGCTTACTAATTAAATCATAATATTTTTTATTATAAATAGATTTATATATAACTTGATATTGTCCAGGAGATAAATCATAAGGAATTGAATAATTATAATAAAATTCATTATTACCCATAGTTAACATATTAGTCCAAGGTAAATCTTCATATATATTTCCATCATTATCATGTAAAATTCTACATTGCATTTGGTGTGAAATTTGTTCTACAATAACACAATCTTCAATATTTAAATCTTCTAATGAATGTACATAATAATTTGATGTCCATGAATAGCCATTTAAATATATATTAGAATAATATGAATTATATGCATAATAAGTAGTATCCCATGCAGTATCAACTAAATAATCAGAATAATATCTCATATATTGATCATAAGTAACATATTCACCATTGATATATAAGCCATATTTGGAATTATCTGTAGCAATATGATTAAGATCTTCTTGATGATTAGTAATAATATTTAATCCTGGCTGAAATGATGAATATAAAAAGATAACTTCTCCTGGAAAATAAACATTTTTCATTATACATCACTTTTTAATATATTTTTTATATATAAAGAAAATAAGTAGAAAATTTATGTAGTTAGAATGTGGTGATGATTTGTGGAAAACTGCCTTCTACTTTTAGCATGTCTATTATTTTCTTTTGCAGGTAATTTAATTCAACAAATTTATAATAATAAAGTATATTCATCTATTCAATCAATGCTATATCATGCATTAGTATCATCCGCGGCTGGATTTATTTTTTCCTTAATATTAAGTGAATTTATATTAAATCCATTATTATTAATTTTTTTATCTGGCGTTGGCGGATTTTTAGGCATAACTTATAGAGTGTCTAATAATTAATTTAATTTATTAAAATAATTTTTATAAAATTGATTAATATTATATTAATATATGATATTAATATAATTAACGACTAATTATATAAAAAGTAGATTTTATTGAAAAAATATAATGTAATTATATAGTCTTATACTTATATGAATAATATAAGCAAATATATTAATCAAGGATTAACATTTATTTTACAGCATAAATTTAATATTGAACTTAACGATTTATTACACAAAAACAATACACAGTATATGTTAATATATAATAATAGCATATTAAAAATATTACAGCAACCACATAAACATATACATTTACAAATTATAAAAAAAGAATAATATAAATAAATATATTATTCTTTTTTATTTAAATCGCATATTATTTAATATAATTTCATTAACATTTGTTAAGTTATCATTATTAACAACAAAATAAATATCATTACCCCAAACTTTAAATATAGAGTTGCAATTAGGACATATTTTAAATCCAGAGTCTTTTTCTAAATGATATAATGATTTACATATTGGACATTTATTAGCTCTAACTTCTGCTGCATCTAATAGCTTCATTTTTTCCATAGGATTAGTTGCAAAACAAGCTTCACAAGTTATATTTTTTAATAAATCTGCATTCATATAAAGCTATCTCTCTAATTATATTTTTTCTTGATTATACAAAACTATCAATTATATTGACGTATATAATTGATTATATATAATTATCAATTATATTACCAATATAATAATAATTATTATAATTTAATAAATAATTTTCACTATATGTATTTTCACGATCAATTGTTGTTTTAAAATCGTTTATATATGTTTCAATGTCATCTATACCATTTATACCTTTCATTGATTTTTTAATATCATCAATCTGAGATTGTGCTTTATGCTGCTGATAATTAATAAATTTATATTCACTAATCTCATTAACTTGATGTATACGTTTATATTTATTCTGATAATTTTTAAAATATCTTCTCATCTTAAAAATTCATACCAATTAAGCTCTCTACTTCTCAATATATTAATCACTTAATATATCTAAAATCAAATCAATCTACACTTCACAGTATATTCTAAAATCAATTCAATATATACTTATCCTTTATATATATCATAATCAATTTCATATTGATTCTTGAGCTTTAATTCGTATTGGCGCTACCAGCGCACCTCTACAGTATAAAGTAGATATATCTTCATATAAATTATGTATATCTCGACTTTCTATTAAGTCTTCATAAGATATCTTTCTACTTACGACCTTACATTTATTTTTATTTAACTGTTTTATTTTTTCATATTCTTTATTTAATAAATATTTCTTTAATATATTCAAAGCACCATTCATATCTGCATTGATTAATATACCATTCTTGGACTTATAAAGTCCTCTCTTCACTCTCTTACCTGTAAAGAGCTTCTTTCTTAATTCTACTTTATTATCTATTGTTCTTAATACATATCCTAATTTTTCATCTTTCTTATATGATAACATATAATCATTATCTAAAAAAGATGCTTTAGATGTAAATGATTCTTCTTGAAGAACAAATTTTATATTATTCATTTTGCATCTATATTCTAAATTATCTTTTATTTTACTAAATGGTATACTAGTAAAAAATTGATTATTTTTTCTACCTAAATTAGTTTTTCTTTGAAAATCACTATTCCAACCTAATACAATAGTTTTTATATTATTAGCTAAGCAATAATCTATAAGTTTTTTACAGGTCTTATGAATATAATAATTAATTTTATTATTTCGCTTCTTTAATATATTATACATCTTTTTTGTGTATCTTAATTTCTTATTAGTATTTAATTTTTGTAATTTACTAATAATTCTATTATATCCTTGATTTATAGATTTTAATTCTTTACCATCTAATATAAAACTATTAATTTTTTTATTAGAATTATGATTATAACTAATACAAGTAAATAAATTATTAATACCTAAATCAATAGCTAAATAATTATTATTAACTTGTATATTATCATTAATTTCTATTTCATATGTATAATGAATTTCGAATATTTTACCTTTATATTTAGGAATAACTTGAATATATTTTATTTTTTTATCTTTTAATATAGCAGGTATTTTTATTCTAAATCTATCTTTACTTTGCGAAGTTAAGTTATATTCTTTTAATATTTGATAACTTAAAGGAATAATCCATTCGTTATTACTATTAATATGAATTTTATGCGTAGGTAATATAAAATAATCATTTTTATCTAAATATTTAGGAATATTGCATTTTAATTTTTTTTGTTTTAAAGCGAAGAAAGATTTAAAATTTTCATCTATTATATGTAAAATATTATTACTACAATTAGCTTCTAATAATTTATAATTGATATTATTTTTAATATTATGATAATTATTATTATAATTTAAATATTTATTAGTATTAAAGAAATATTGTCTAATATTATATAAAGCAGAATTATATAAATTTTTACTATATTTACACAATTTTTTGAATAATATATATAATTGTTTATATTTATATTTACTAACTTGTTGTTTAACAGTTAAATAAAATTTTTCTTTTTTATTGATATTTTTTTTAAGATTTCTACTAATAATAATCAACTACCTTTTAATATTAATATAATAATATAAATAGATAATGATTATTAAAAAGTAATAGGATTAGATATTTTAAAATCTATTATACTTTAATATTTAATTAAAGCATAGATTATATCATTAATATATAAGATATAAGATATATAATTAATGATTCTATAATAATATACAATATTAATCGTTAGATAGCTATATATTGATATAATATATAGCTATTATTGATCTATTATGAGATTATAAATATTCCAATAAATAATTAAATTATTAAACCATTATTAGGTTCAGGCATATTAAATAATAACCATGAAGTATCTGTTATATACATATTCATCATAATACGCCTCCTTTAAAAAATATTTTTATAATTATGCTTTATAAATGCGATATCTAATAGTAAAAGTATCTGATGGTGTTTCTTTTGCATATAAATAAAAGCATCCCGATGCTGAAACTGTAAAGTCTGCTAATCCTGCTGCACGAGCTATATTTGTATTACTTGCTAATTCTACTTCAACTACATCATTAGCTGTTAAATTACTAACATTTATTTGATATCGCCGTGCATATGATATATTATTAATAGTAGTTGCGGTGGTATACCAAGCACCAGCAGTTGTAGAACTGGTAGTAGTTGTTTTTGCAATAGTTACTGCCGAAGCATATGTATATTTAGTCATATAAGTAGTATCAATTCGCTGTCCTTTAATATCTTGCAGTGCTTGTAAAGCATTAATACCCATAGGTTGGAATTCGCCATTTACGTACTGCCAATATTGATTATATAAAAGATTTATATTCATTTGATATGTAGAATATGATCTACCAACATATAAATAGGTATATCCGTCTTCACTAGTAGGAGCTGTAGTAGTTAAAATATCAGAATGTACAGTAAAAGTATTACCAGATAAAGTACCTTTTAAATATACTGGTTTCTTTTCTGCAAATGTTCTTGATGCATTATCAACTATTGTTTGCATATTAGCACCAATACTAATCCAATACAAACTTGTACTCAATGCAGCTGCATCAGCCACCGTTGATCCATTAAATAATACTGGATGTCGAATATCAAAAGTATCTCCTGCATTAAGTTCTTTATATGCTATGCCATCAGTTGTACCTACAAATCTTGCAGCAGCAATAGCACCATCAGCAGTTGCTACTGGATTCGCTATTCTTATTCTATCATAATAGTTGGCATCATAATCAGCAAGTACAAACCAATAAGTACCATTATAAATTAATGGAACATAATAATTCGCACTATATTGTGTTGTTAATCGAGTTGTAGAGTATCTATAAATTGCTTTTGCGCCTGTTGTACTTCCACCTGAAAGTGTAAGATTTAATGTAGCATTACCAGAACTCGAATATGGTAATTTATAAATAATCATTTTACCAGTATATAGAGCAGCATCTTTTGTTACGCCAGTCCAAGCACCTGTAACTGCTGTTTGAGTACCTACAATATATTCTATAGTGTGTTCACTAATCTTTTTACCATTAGAATCATTAGTAGCTGTAGCAGCTGTTCCGCTAATATTAATCCCCCAAGTACCTGAAGCATCTCCACCTGTTCTACTAGGAACTGATAAAGTTGTTCGCATTGCTGCTACATCTGCATCATCTAATAACGTTCTTGCTATAGCTGTTAATGGTGTAGTTGCATATGTATTAGAAGCAGTTGTATAAATCATTTGATTTGCAGAAGTAGCTAACCCACTAATAGAAGTTAAAGCTGCATGAGCACTTTGTTTAGTAGTAATAGCATTATTTAATGTAGTATATACACTAGCATCTTTATTAATAGCATTAGCAATTTCTTCCAAAGTATCTAATGTACCAGGTGCCGCACCAATTAAATTATTAATAGCATTATCGACAAAAGCTGTAGTAGCTACTTGTGTAGTCTTAGTGCCTAATGGAGCTGTTGAAGCTGTTACCGTTCCTGTAAATGCAGCACCAGCCAGTTTAGCATAAGTAGTATTAATTGGTTTATTATCGCTGTCATTAGTTGCTTTTGTTGCAGAATCAGCATTACCTGTTAAATTAGCTTTAATTGTCGCAGGCAATTTAAGAATAATATTAGAAGATCCATCAAAACTAGTAACAGCACCTGTATTAGCAGCAGTAGAATCTTGAATACTAATAGATTTTGCAACAGCTAATTTAGTAGCAGTATCAGCATTGCCGTCTAAACTTGCTTTTATAGTCGCTGGTAATCTTATATTTAATACAGAAGTATTACTTCCATCAAAACTAATAGCCGTACCAGTATTCGCTCCAGAACTATCTTGAATATTAATAGATCTTGCTGTAGCTAATTTAGTAGCTGTAGTTGCATTACCAGTTATACTACCAGTAAAAGATTGTGCAATTACTCCCGCAGGAAATGTAACGTTATTATTTATATCCCAAGTATAGAATCTGTTATGACTAACTATATTGTGATCAGAAAACCACCAGTTACCACCATAAAAACGAATATCATTTAATGATGGCGAACCATAACTAGCATTTACTGTTGTTTGTTTAAAAGTCATACGCAATGCATACATATTTCCTGATTGCGAAGCAGATTGATTAAAACCTTGTACTTGATTGAAATAAATTATATTATTTCCTGACCATCCGCTTAATGGCTTCTCAGTAAATAAATTAATCCAAGTATCAGTATCTTTATCTGCAAATTTTTGCCAATCAAGCGTTACATTCCAATTATTACCATTAGTGGAGCCCCAAATATATAAAGCATTTACACTAACATATCTACCTGAAGGCATAATAGTAATACGTAGCTGATTATTAAGACTATTATCTGCTTTTACAGATGCTTTACCTAAGAACATGTTAGTAGTACGTAATTCCATAAAGATAGCCTTTTTTTGATCATCAGTTAAACCATAATCAATCCATGTTTTGCCGCCATCGCGTGAATATTCTACAATAGTTGTCGCGCCACTAATACCAAATGTTTTATTAGATGCCCATGCTCCTACGCGATTACCAGTAATCCAGTCTAAATTACCTGCTATACTTTCTGTTGTGGTATTAATTGATGATGGAGTAATATTACCAGATATATTAGTCGCTTGAATATTAGTGGCTGATAGTGTAGATGTAGCGGGATTAACTTTTACTCCAGAGCCAAAAATTGCTGTATTCGCACCACGATTTGTTGATGCATTTTCTGTAGATACTAATAATACTGGGTATGTTGCATCCGCAGTAGATACATTTTGCGTCATTAGTGTATCAGTATTAGTATCGCCGTATAATGTAGTAGTTGTACCATTTATAGTAATTTTACCTACTTCAGTACCAGAAGTCTTTGTTTGTGTAAAACTAACAGCATCTGCAGAAGCAGTAATACCATCTAATTTAGATTTATCTGCGGCAGACATTAATCCAGCAATACTAGTTGTTGCTTCATGCTCAGTACCAGTAGAATTAATAGTAATTACACCATTAGAAGCCGTAACTGTAGTAGAACCAGTACCTTTAATATTAATGGCATTTCGTACAGTAGAATCATCAATAACATTTAAATGCACATTACCATTAGTAGCAACTGCATTAGCTGTTCCGTTATTAGCACTAGCTGCTACTAAATGTGTGGTATAATGCGTATTAGTATCTGTAGTTGGAGGCGTATAGCCTAATGCAGTGGTAACATTATCTTTAGTTAGACTAATCGTACCTGAAGAATTAGTAATATTACTACCTATTTTAACTAATCCTAAATTACTACCAGACGCAGCAGAATATGTCGTATCTTGTGTAGTAATAGTACCAGTATCTCCATCACCTTTAGTATAAGTGATAGTCTTACCAGATACAGATAAGTCTTTAATATAAGTATCAACGATATCTTGATTTTTACTATCTTTAGTAGCAGAAGTAGCCGCACCTGATAAGTTACCTGTAAAAGTAGTAGCTGTTACTTTAGTTGCTAATAATTCACCAGTTGATGGATTGATTTTTATATCTTTACCAAATTGTGCAGCATTAGCCGAAATATTACTTGTCGCATTAGCTGTAGCCGCAATTAATACTGGATATGTTGAATTTACAGTAGAAATATTTTGTGCGACTTTAGCATCCGTATTTGCTGCGGCAGCTGCAGCTTTAGCAAAAGCTGTTGTAGCAATTTGTGTATCATTAGTAGCGATTGCCGCTGTAGGAGCAGTTGGCGTTCCAGTTAATTCAGGCGATGCTAATGGTGCATAAGTAGTATTAATTTGATTACCGACAGAATCACTAGTCGCTTTTGTGGCTAGACCACTGAAATTTTTAGCCGTAATAGTACCTGCCGACGGATTAATAGTAATTGCAGAATTAAAATAAGTACCACTAGTAGTATCTGTTACCGCGGTGCTATTTTTAAATAATACTGGATATGCAGAATTAACAATTGATATAGCAGTTTGTGTTACATTTTGATCCTCAGTAGTAATAGTTCCGGTAGTATTATTACCTTTAGTATATGTAATAGTTTTACCTGAAATTGCTAGGCCTACAATAGCATTAGCTTTAGCTACATAAGTATCGGCGATATTATGCCCACCACTATCATTTGTTGCATTAGTTGCAGAAGTCGCATTACCAGATAAATTACCAGAAAAAGTAGTAGCATATAAAGTGCCAGTAGATGGATTAATTTTAATAGTTTTACCAAAAATTGCAGCTTTTGCACCTTGATCTGTTGTAGCATTAGGTGTAGAAGTAGCTAATATTGGATATGTAGAATTAGTAGTAGATACACTTTGTGTTACAAATGTATTTGTATCAGGTGTAGTAATAGTACCTGTAGTTCCATTACCTTTAGTATAAGTAATAGTCTGTCCAGAAATAGCTAATCCTGTAATAGCATTAGCTTTAGTTTCATAAGTAGTAGCAATATTATGTCCTGCACTATCTTCAATAGCTGCATCTGCAGTGCCTTCTAAATCGCCAACAAATTTAGATGCAATAATACTTTTATTGTTTGGATTAATTTTAATATCTTTACTAAAAATTGCAGTTGTAGTTGCATTAGTACTTGCATTTACTACTGACGATGCTAATAATGGATAAGTAGAATTAGTAGTCGAAACGCTTTGTTGCATTTTTTCATCTTTAGTAGTTAAAGTGCCAGTTGTATTATCTCCGCGTTTAAAAGTTAATGTCTGATTTGATAGAGTTAAATCAACAATTCCTTCAGTCTTTTTAACATAAGTCGTGTTAATCGGTTTATCATCACTATCGTTTGTCGCTTTTGTAGCAGCTGTGGCAGTAGAAGCATTACCGTTTAAAGTAGCTTTAATAGTAGAAGGTAATTTAATATATAATGTAGAAGTATTGCTACCATCAAATTTAATTTCTGTACCAATATTAGTACCATCAGCATCACTAATATTAATAGATCTCTTATTAGCTAATTTAGTTGCAGTAGAAGCATTACCTTCAATAGTAGCTGTAATCGTACCAGGTAATTTAATGGTACCAGCTGAAGACCCATTAAAATTAAATGCAGTACCAGTATGTGATCCGTCACTATCACTTATATTTATATTTCTTCCTGTTTCTAAAGTAGTAGCAGTAGCAGCATTACCGGTACATTTTGCTGCAGTATCTGCCGTAGTTGCTGATGCTGCTTTTTCACTTTTACCTAAAGCATCAATAGTTGTACGCATATCAGAAGCTGTAGCATCATCTAATAAATTCCTTGCTAATGCAGTTAATGGCGCAGTTTTATATGTATTAGAAGCTGTCGTATAAATCATTTGATTTGCAGACGTAGTTAAATTACTTATAGAAGTTAATGCTGCATGGGCTGATTGTTTTGTAGTAATTGCATTATTTAATGTATTATATACATCTTGATCATTATTGATTGCATCTGCTAATTCTTTTAATGTATCTAATTCTGCTGGAGCTGCTCCAATTAAATTTTTAATAGCATTATCTACAAAAGCTGTAGTAGCTACTTGTGTAGTCTTAGTACCCAATGTAGCTGTAGGAGCAGTTGGTGTTCCAGTTAATTCTGGTGAAGCTAATGGTGCATAAGTAGTATTAATTTGATTACCAGAAGAATCATTAGTAGCATTAGTAGCAGTATCAGCATTACCTGTTAAATTAGCTTTTATAGTACTAGGTAATTTAATAGTACCATTTGTCGATCCGTCAAACTCAATAGCAGTACCGGCATTAGTATTATCAGCATCACTAATATTAATAGATCTTTTATTAGTTAATTTAATAGCTTTATCTGCTGTACCAGTTAAATCAGCTTTTATAGTACCAGGTAATGCAATAGTTACTGCTTGACTACCATTAAAACTAGTACCTGCTCCAATATTTGTTGCATCCGCATCACTTATTTTTAAAGTACGAGAATTTTTTAATGTAGTGGCAGTAGCGGCATTACCAGTAGTATCTATACTAGCTGTACCACTTAATTTAGTAGCATCTAATGACGTAACAGGAATAGTAATATCTAAAGTACCATTAAATTCTGTAGCTGTACCAGTAGCGGCGCCAGAAAGTGCTATTGTTTTTTTATTAGCTAATTTTGTAGCTGAATCTGCATTACCAGTTAAATCAGCTTTAATAGTAGCTGGTAATTTTAAAGTAACATCTGCAGAACCATTAAAAGTACTAGCAGTACCAGCATTTGTGCTATCATTATCATTAATAACAAAATTTCTAATATTCTTTAATACAGTGGCAGTAGAAGCATTACCATCAATTTCAGCTGTAATGGTTTTTGGTAATGTAATAGTACCATTAGCAGAACCGTCAAAATTAATAGCTGTACCTGTATGCGTTTCGCTATTATCTTGAATATTAATAGACCTGCTATTAGTTAATGTTGTAGCAGTAGTAGCGTTGCCAGTTAAATCAGCTTTAATAGTAGAAGGTAATTTAAGATTAATATTTGATCCGCCGTTAAAACTAGTAGCAACGCCTGTATTTGTTTTTGATGCGTCGCTAATAGTAATATCTCTACTAACACTTAAATTACTTGCAGCTGTAGCTGTACCATCTGCGGGAAGAAATGAACCTACGATAGAATTATTATAAAATTCAGAAATTTTGCTATCAATTCGATTATCTGTAGCATTTGCAAAATCTGTTATTTGTGAACTTTCAGTTTCTGGATGTAATACTTTATATATAGCTTTATTATTCAAATCGCGATCAGCAATTACATGTATTTTTCCTTTAATTTCTGCCAAAATTCTATCACCTACGATTATGATTGTAAAAAAAAATATATATTTTCTTTCATAAGAAAAATATATATTAGAATAAAATTATTTCAACTTATAAAATGCTTAATTCATATAATAATTAATAAGTGCATATAATTATATTAATTTTTTTTATTTTTATAATATTCATTTTTTATTAACATAAATGAAACTAAAATAATCATTATAATAATAATTAAAATTATAAAAAATGCATTTATATGTAAACTATTTATAGGATTAGTAATAATATGATGTCTAAAAGTATTAATCTTAGTTATATCTCCTGAATATCTAGCTTGTAATTGCTGATATAAATTAAATGTTTGCACAACAATTATTTTATGATTTTGTACTTTATTGCCATATATATCAATATCGTCTACGCCAAAAATATCTCCGTTAGGTGTAATATAAGCTGGTGCGAGAAATTGAATATTTTTAAAAGCTTCTATTCCATATTGATTATATAATTGATGCAAATTTTCTATATCAATTTCTGGAGGAATTACAACTCTATTAGGATCGTCACTCGGAAATTCCCAATAAATAAGTCCATCTTTCTGCGATAATAAAGCATTCACTGCGGCTTTAGTAAGCTTAATATTAGTTTGTTCTTTATAAATTTCACTCCATAAGAGTGGAAATTTTTCTATATTTTTTCTAGCGCGACGTGATTGATTTGCTAATACACCATATCTATTGCAAATAAAAACATTATTATTATTATCATCTGCGTTAACGTTAAATAAATATACATCTTTGATAGTTTGTTGCATAATAACAAAATATCTAGGATTTAAATCTTTATTAGCATTATTATCCAATTCTTCTTGCAATACAGATAAATCTGAATATTGACTTTTAATATTAATAATTAAATTATCTGCTATTAATTTTGCTTGATTTTTTGCCGCCAAATGATCTTCATATATAATAGATTTAATAAAAGTCCACTCTAAATCATTAATATATTGTGTACGCAATTCTATATTCGAAAAATTCGTAACATAATCATTATATATATATCCTATATATGCAGATAGAATAATGAATATTATAATTATACACATTGGCAACAATTTATATTTATTTATCTTAAACAAATCATATGGTCTGTAAAATATTTTATTAAAAAATTAATAAAACTATTAATCAATTATTAATTTCTATAATTGCATAGACTATATATTTTTATAACAATAAATTTCAATAAAAAATATTTACTATTATAGTCATTACTTATATGATAATTTTAAAATTATCATATAATATTGATAATTTTAAATTAATATACCAATAATCAATATATTTACTGAGGCTATATTAATACCTCCTACATAATTTCATCAATCCTTTAAGTTTTATAAACAATTCCTTTATTTAAAAAATATTTTTCTTTTTCTTAAATAAAAATTTTCCTTTAATAAAAATTTTTTTAATAAAAAATTTTATATAAAACTTTTTATAATGATCGATATTATTTATCTAAATCTATTTTTTATTTTATATTATTATTTAATAATTATAATTATATATTTTTTATATTAAAAAGAAAAGAGGCGTATTTATATATTATTATTAAATGATTATATACAAATGTATATTAATCCTCAGCATTGGTATGAAAAGCAAGAAGCTGAAAATATGAAGCAAAAAATTGATAAATATTTAATTATTAAAAATAATGTAGGTTATATACATAATAGATTATTATCAATACCTATTACAAAATTTGCTATTTATTTAGGTAAAAATATTAATTTACAAAAACAAATTAATGCATTACTTAAAGAAGACTATCAATATTTATCTAATATTGTTTAATTTTATTAATACTTTTTATTAGCGACTCGAATAATTAATTCGTCTGCAAATCTAAAAGTATAAATTTTTTTATGTAATTTATGTTGTACTTTTTTACATATGCTTTTTATATTTTCTGTTCTATAGGTAATTAATAATTCATCAATATCATATGAATAAGCATATAATCTTGCCGCAGAAATATTATACTTATTTAAATCATTCCAAGTTAATATTTCTACTTGTTCTAATATTTTTGTTAAATCTTTTTCACTTTCATGTTTATATTGGTCATATTCTAAACAATATTGTTCTAATAAATCATCATGTAAGCAGTCTCTTTGTAAAATAGATCCGTTAATATATAATACTGCTAATCCGTCAGGATCGAATTCTGGTTCTAATATTTTATATTTATCATCAACATCATCAATTATTGAAGTTAATTCTTTTTTATGTTTAATAATTTTATAATTTGTTGGAGTATTTAATTTCTTTTTAAATGAAATTAATTTTTTATTGATTTTAGATCTAATTGACTCATATATAGGTAATTTACAAATTCTTTTCATATATATAATAAATGATATTGGAGGTAATCGATAAATATAATTATCAGGCATTAATGAATCTATTAAATCGTAATCAATAAATATTATTTTTTTACTATATAATAGTTCATGATTATCAATTAATTTATCAACATTTATATTATTTATTTTAAATAAATTGGTATTAATAAATTTATTAATATAATCTAAATATAAAGTAATATATTGTTCGTGTAAAACATTATCTAATTGTTTATGTGTTTTTAATATTATACTCAAAATTAAATTCACCCTATAATAAATATTAAATCAAATATAAAAAAATCCTTATTAAATTAATCTTTTATATTAAAAACTAATTTAATAAGGATTTTTTATTAAAATTTTTTATATTAAGAACTAATTTATTAAGAATTTACTAAGTAAATGCATAACCTAACATATTGTTATTTAATTTAGCATTTAGCAATTCAATTTCATCACATGAATTATCAAATATTTCATATACAATAATTTGATACTTGTGTCCACGCTTTTCATATTCTGCTTGCCAAATTTTTTCTTTATCATTAATTAATTCTAATACCTGAATACTATGCATTTGAGCAATATTAATTGCTTCATCCTGTGTATTAAATATACCAATAATACATATTCTAATATTATTAGTATTAATTGTATAATCTTTCTAAACTACAATAAACATTTTAGTTCTCCTTATAATTGTATTAATAATACTAACTAAATTTAAAATAAAAAATATTTATTAATTTATATGCTTTTATTTTTTTATAGCTAATCGTTTAAGCTTTCCACCATGTGCTCCATCTGGTGCTAAATATACTTTTTTAATTCTTGAATCATTTTTTAATATATTAACTAATTCATTAATTGTATATCCAATTTGTCCTTGATAATCAATAAATACACATGGTTTATACCAATATGCTCGACCATAATGATAATTGTCATAATTACAATTTTCAGTATTCAATTCATGATGAAAATCTCCATAATTACCAATTAATACATGATCTTTATTATTTTTATCTCGATAAATAACTACAGGTCCATCGCGTAAATTAGTATTATGTGGATCATAATTAATCTCTCCATAATATTGACCAATTTTATCATCATTATCTAATTCTAATAAATATTTATTTTTATCTTTTATATGTAATTGATCATATATATCTATAACATAATTTTCTAATTCATTAAAATCATTTTCTAGTACTAAATTAATAGTTGGCGATAATGATAAAATATTACTTAAAGATAAATTAAAATTTTCTTTACAAAATATATCATCTACAATAAATGCATTAATTAAATTTATTAATTTATTTCTTATATTTGCTTTAATTTTAATATTATTAATAATTTTAGGTATTAATTGATATATATGTCCACAAATTAATTTACTAAGTCGAGAATATATTTGTTCTAAATTAATATCTTTACTTCTTTCATTAATTATTTTTTGTATTATATTTTTAAATTGTTTTTTATTATCTTCAACGAAAGATAATAAAATATTTTCAAGATTATATTTATATTGTTTATTATTTCTATATTTTTGAATATCAATATTTAATAATTCAGCAATATCAAAATCTTGATTATCTAAATATTCTTTAATACAATTAACATAATGTTCATTAATTAAATTATAAATATTATCATTTAATTTAAAATCAATACCGAATTCAAAATATAACTCAAAATATTCTTTAAAGGATTTAAATAATTTTTCTTTATCCATATTTTTATTCATTAAAAAATAATTATTAATTTTATATATAGCAAAATCACGTCAAGCTAAAATTTTAAAAAAGATAATAGCTTACGCGCCGACTAATTTTTATTTTTTAAAAATTAACTAGCAATTAATTTACAATATATAGTAATTAATTTATACATAGCGCGATTGATATTCAACGTACCCAGGATACACATTTCCAGCTATCCACATATCCCAACGGCTTGACTATCCTTTACGTGGGTCATCGCAACCTGCGTGTATCATATGCTCTTCTATATATATATTAATAATAATATATTTTAAATTAATATTTAATTAATTATCAAATGGAAAAAATTAATTTAAAAAACTCTCTGTATATAAAATAGCATAAATTTGCTATTTTATTTCGTCTTAAATTGACAATACAATTAGCTTAAAGAATGTTTTTAGAAGAAATTTTTTAGAAGAATATTTTTATATAGAGGTGAATAAATAATGGCTATTATTTTAGAAGCTAAAGATGATCTTAATCAGTTTATATTAACAGATTATGAACGCAAACTTATTTATCGCCTCCGCGTTTTACTAAAAGATTTACCAGATGATGTTCTTAGAACATTAAATACGTTAGTCGAACAAAATCGCGGAATTAATATTATTAATACTAAACTACATTTTAGAAATTATATTAATTTTTTTATGCCGCGAAAAATTATAAAAATTTCAAAGAAATACTAATATATTATTTGAATTATTAATAAAATTATTTAATTAATAATTTCTATATAAGCAACGTATATTATTTATAATTAATAAAAAAGAAATATACTAATCTTTTTATATAAAAAGAAAATATATAATAAAATATTTATAAATATAAATGGAACGATGGACAGATCAAATGCTAATAAATTACATATATCAATCTTTAGGATATATTAATGCAGCGCCTTTACAAACAGGATATGATTTAACAAATATACCTACAGCATGGGAAAGCCCACTATTAACCGGTGCAATGGTATTCTCACTTTTAGCAGAAGCTATATTACAGACTGGAAACATCATATAAAATAAATATATTGCTTGTATAGCAATATTAGTTTTAAATTATTCTCTAGTCAAATAAATTAAAATAATTTCGAGAAATTATTCAATAAATTTAATTCGAAAATATATTATATATATTATATAATAATTGCAACGCATAATTGAATTTAATATAAACATAAAAAATTATGCTAATCTAAAAAGATAATTTTTAGATAATAATTAATATAATTATTATTTAATACAAAAAGAAACATTTTCCTATTCAGATAATGGAATCAGTCAAAAATTAAAGGCTGAAATAAAATTTAATTAATTACGAGAATAATATATCTATATTTATTCGTAACTTATATAAGTTCAAAGACTATATATTAAAATTATTAAAATAAAAAATAGTCTAATTATATAATGCTTTCAATTTCTAATGCTGGACAGTACCAATCTCTAGCGAACGGATTACTATCCGGCTTTGAGCAACAAATAAAATCTTTAAAAGCATATACAAATATGCTTATACAATTAATTAATTTAATGAAAACACATATATTATGTATATATTAAAATAATATTTATTTTTAAATAAATCTTATTTCAGAGCATATAAATATTAATTTATAATAAATGATTTATGCCATTCTATATTAAAATTTATAGAATTATATAATAATAAATATATTTTCTTCTTAATTCAAAAAATTTGAGGCCAAATCCGGCTGGAATTTTTCATAAGTTCTTGTATAAATATATTATTGCTAAAAATATATATTATATATCAATTAGCATTTATTTAAATATAAATATATTATTTATAAATCAACGACTATATAATATTTATTAATAAAAATATAGTCTTATTTTAGCATTTGTTAAAAATATTAAATTTATAAATTTAATAAAAAATTCAAAATTGATATGGAGGAATGAATTCAGGAGTCCGAATTCGCTCATATTCCCCGCGAATGTGGGTTTATAGATAAGTATATCAAGCATTTTATAATTTTTATAAAAATGAATATAATAATAATTTTTATAAAAATTATATTTATTCGTGCAAAAAAAAAAAAAGTGACTCTAGAAAATTGAAATAAAATTATAAAATTATATTATTTTTATCATGTATAAAAAACTTATACATGATTTTTTTATTAAAAATTTTTTATGAAATTGAGGTAAAAATAATTATGAGTATGACTTTAGAAGAAAAAAGACAATTAGCTATTCAAAGTTTAAAAGAAAAAATGATTAATAAAATGAAAAAAATAAAATCATCAGATGATACTATAGAGAATATACTCTATAATATATCCGATGAAGCTGAAAGAAATTTATTACGTATATTCAATTATTGCCACAGGCAATTTGAATATCAATGTAAATATTTCGAATTAAATAATACTATATTTATTCCTAATATTTACTGTAATAAAAATAAAACATTTTATATATTAAATTTTATTAATCAATATACCGGTTCAGATAGAAAAAAAATAATAAATGAATTTATTAATTTATATCCAAATGAAAAAATAAAACTAATATCATTAAAACAATATAGAAAAATAATAAAATGGTTTCGAGATGATATTTTATTTGAAAGTAGTAAATATAAAATTAATTTTAGCTTAGATAATAAAAAAAGAATAAAATGTAATTATTGCGGAACAAAATTTACATCTAACAATAAAAAAGATAAATATTGTTCTGAAGAATGTGCTATAAATGCACATAATAATAAAACAAATAAATCTATAATACGTCATTATTATTCAGGATATTATATGGATATACATCATTATGTTCGATCTGGATGGGAACATAATATAGCACGAATATTACAATGGAGTCAATTAAATTATGATTATGAATGCCATACATTCAAATTAAGTAATGGTACTACATATACTCCAGATTTTTATATATATGCTGATAATACATTTTATGAAGTAAAGGGCGAAATGCGCACAAACACATTAACAAAATATAATATGTTTAAAGAAGAATACCCAGAAAAAAAATTAATAATAATAGACGGAAAGATATATCAAGACTTATTAGAGCAGTATACCAATATTGATTTTAACCAATATCAGTATAATCAATATCAAACATTACCATATACTATTAATAATATTAATCAATATAGAGTTTCTAATATAAAATATGAAATGTGGGAATTAGATTATAAATTTTATACAAATAAGCGCTATAATAATAGTAAATCAATTGCTGCAGATGAAAATATTAATAATTTTATTAATATAAAAGAATTAGCAAATAATAATTATTTATTAAAAAACATAGCAATTAAAACTATACGTTATATGCATATTAATAATGAATTTTTTATTTTTAAGGATGATATACAGATTAATTCTACTAATAAACAAGCTACTATTATTCAGCATAATACTTCTTTACCAGAAATATTTCATAAATGTTTACAAAAAATCTTACCTAATAAATATATTGTTATTTGTCAAAATTGTAAAAAACAATATATAAGTAATTATATCGCATATAATAAACCTCAAATTTGCCGTGATTGCTATCAAATAATATATAATAATACAGATATTAAACGTCAGCAAGCTAATAAAATGCTTATTAAAAATTTAAAGCATATACACTGGCATATTAATGATAATCATATACAATTTAATAATGAAGCAGAAAATAATTTTGCTTTAATCTTAGAATATTTAAATAATGAATATACATATGAAGATGATTATCGATATATTGACAATTATCAATATATTTATCAATTTAATTTTTTTAGAAATAAAAATAATACAATTTATATTTTAGAATTTTGTTTAACTTACACGATTAGACTAAGAGTAAAGTCATTTTTAAATGAATATAATGAAAAAGTACATATTATTACGCGCAAAAAATACGAAAGAATCTTAAAATTTTTTAATACAAAAATTAATTTTACTTATAATCAATATCCTTTACAATATTATGTATTACATATTTGTCCTATTTGTAATAATAATTTTTATGCTAATATACAACAAATTTATTGTTCTAGTCAATGTAAACATAAAAGCATGAATAAACAATATAAAGAAATAAGAACTAATTTATATCAATATAAGCTTACAGATGAACAATTAAATAATTTACAATGTACTAATTTACAAGCAACAAACAAAAAATTATTAAAGCAAATGCATAATTTAAATTCTAATAATATTGATATAAATAATATTAATTTACCCAATGAAGAAATTAATTTTATTAAGGTATTACAATATTTAAAATTAGAATTTTATTATAAAACTGAATATAAAAAATTATCTACTGGAAAAATTTTAATTATGAAATTTTATTTACCAGTAGATAATCACTATTATTTTTTAACTTTTGTCTATAATCGTAATTATATTAATAAAATAAAACAATATATAATTGAAAATGAAAATAATAATTGTATATTAATTGATAAATATATATATGAACAATTATTACAACAATATAAAAATAAAATTGATTTTATACAAACTACTATTTGTACATTAAATAATAATCAAATAGTAAATAAATGTAAATATTGTGGTAAAGAATTATCTACTGTAAAAAAACAGCATTTATATTGTTCTAGAAAATGTTATGAACTGGCTAAACGAAAATATATTAAAAAATCTTGTATCAATTGTAATAATAAATTTTTAGTATTAGATGATGATATTAATAATCAATATTTTTGTTCTTCAAAATGTGGCGAAGAATATAAACAAAAAATACAAAATAATAATAAATTATCAGTAATTACTGAAAATAATATAATTAAAAAATTTTATAATACTCAATGCGAGTATTGTCATAAACAGCATTATTATTTTGGTACAAGAAAGCACAAATATTGCTCTAATATTTGTAAAAGAAAAACAAATGCTAATAAATAAATATATTTTTTATTTTAATAAAAAACCAATTATTAATAATAAAATAAAAAGGAATATAAAGAATAATATTCCTTTTTATTTTATATTTTATAAAATTATTGAGTATTAATTTATAATTTTTGCATTAATCTTTTACCCATATATATTAATTTATATTTATTAAATTTAGCTTGATGACAATGAATATTACTCATATCATCACTTAAACCTAATATTTTTATATTACCATAATACTGTTTAAAAGCTTGCACAGCTTCATCAGTATATTCTCCACCATCGATTAAAGTAATTATATTATGTTTCATTACAGCTCTAACTGTATGTAATTCTTTTCTAAAAACTGATTCATAATCATCGTTATATATATCAATTTTATTCCATTCTTCCTCGGTTTTAATTACGTTATCATATTTATGCAATGACATATTATGCATATATTGATCAATTAACTCATCATGATGTACACGGTGATTAGCTGCATTACCGCTTATTTCTCCTTTTTTATTTTCTAATACATTCTGATATATTTATTAAATTTTATACATTTAATAAACTTTATACATAATTATTTATATATAAATAAAATATTTATATTAATCTATTAAAATAAAATCTAATAAAATCATTAATCAATTATAATTAATAATTGCATATGACTATATTTTTAAATATCATTTCAATATATATTATATATTTACTTATAATTAGTCGTTTAATAAATATTTATATAAAATAAACATTTATTATTGATATAATATTAAAATATTTATACCAATAATATTGGTAAATATTAATGGCAATATTACCATTAATATATACTATACATTTATAAGAAGTATCATGTGAGTTGTTCCACCAAAAATAATAACCATCAATTTCTCTGATTTCTCCAGATTTCATATCTGTAATGCCGATTTTATCTATTTTTCTTTTTTCTAAATCCTTTTGAAATTGTTCATTATTAGTATTAATTTGCTTATTTATTAATTTTATAAATTCTTTGTGAGCTATAATAGCTCGAGTAAATTTTTCAATATCAGCTAAAGCTATATTTAATCTAATGCCACGCTTATTATTATCTATAAATTCAATTTTAAATGATTTCTTATCAATAAACATATCTTTTAAAATATTAAAAATCATATTATATAAGTTATTTTTAATATTATTAATACTTTTAGATATATTTATATTATTATCATATACATCAGTAGCAATTATATCCATTATTTGATTATTTAATTTTATATTAATTTCATCGAATAAAATATTTCTTAAAGATTTAGTATTTAATATATGTAATAAATCTTTATAATTTTGAATAAAAAAATAATGATTATTAATAAAATTATTAATAATTTTATCCGACCAAATTATATTAATAAATTCTTTATATGAACCAAATATATTATCAATTCTGTCATAATCTGCAGCATCAAATTTAGTATTAAATTGATTTAAAATATAAACAGTATTTTTTTTAGGTTCAAATTTATTTAATAAATATTGATTAATTTTTTCATAAACTGCTATAGTATAAGTTGATAATCTCTTTTTAACTGTGCCGGTTAATTCGTGTTTATTTTTAAAACTTTTAAAAAATAAACGTAAATTAATATCTTCACATATTTTTTTTTCATCAACAATTAAATTACGTATATGATTAATAATATTTTCAGTAATTTCAATATATATATTCTTAATTGCTAAGCGTTTCATAAATTTTCACCGTAATTATGTTTTATATATAAAAAATAATTTTAATTGATCCGATTACCTTCTTTATCAAAATAAATAGCTTTTATATCTTCTTCAAATTGTTGTTTTCTTTTAATTTTATCTTGCAATTGTGCTTTTAATTCTTGATTATTAGGATCATTTTGTAATTGAAAAGATATTTTTTTTATTTCAGTCTCATATTCTTTAATATATCTTTTCATTCTACTATATTCATATCTAGAAGATATATAAGGCTTAATAGGTTTTATTTTTTCTATATACCATGATTGTATTTGCTGAACAAATGTATACATTGATAATTACTCCTTTTTATTTTTTTATTATATTAATAAATAAAATAAAAAGTTATTTTTAGATAAGATTTATAAAAAAGTTAATATATAAAGGTAGGTGATAATATCTTGAATAAGCAAATTATTATTTATCATATGAATGATATTCATGCTAGAGTATCAACTGAAGATGAAAACAATTCAGCTATAGGTTGGGACCAAATATCAAAAGTAATTAATTTATCTTTATTAAGAAATAAAAATGTTTTATTTTTCTGCGCTGGTGATATTTGTCATGGAACGCCTTATATTAATTTTAGTAATGGTGAATACATGATTCAATTATTAAATTCTACACATTTAAATGCTTTATGTCCCGGTAATCATGAATTTAATTATGGATTAGATCAATTATTAAATATCGTTAAACAATTAAAATCTAATATATTATGTGCTAATATAATATATAAAAAAACTAAACAATATGCATTCTTACCTTATATGATTTATGAAATTGATATCAATCAAGACGATTATATAAGTGAAAATAGTAATACTAGTACAAAAGACAATTTAAAAATTGGTATATTTGGTCTGACCACGCCTGAAACAGCTTATAAAGCTAATCCTGATAATGTTAGGGATTTAGAATTTATTAATCCATATATAGCTGCTCAAAATATGGTTAATTTATTATCTACTACTTGTGATATTATCATAGCCTTAACACACCTCGGCTTAGATAAAAGTAGTGAATTTACAGATGATAAATTAGCAGAACATGTATCTGGAATTGACTTAATTATTGGAGGTCATTCGCATACTATATTAGAACACGGATTAAAAATAAATAATACATTAATTGTACAAGCTGGTTCACATAGTCAATATTTAGGTAAAGTAATTATTAATATAAATAATAAAAAAATTAATAATATGCAAGCTGAATTATTAAATGAAGAACAAGTTAATAATATTATTAATACACCTGATACGTTTATGTCTAATGAGTTAAATAATATTCATGAAGAAACTAATAAAATATTAGATAAAGTAATCGCTTATAATAATTGGAATTTATCTGGTGAACGGACTTTAGTACGGCAACAAGAATGTCAATTAGGAAATTTAATAGCTGATTCTATTCAATATATTAGTAAAGCTGATTTTGCTGTAATTAACGGAGGAAATATCCGCACGAGTTTAAAAAAAGGACCAGTAACATATAGAGATATTTTAGCTATACTTCCTTTTAATAGCATAATGAATATAATAAAAATTCCTGGTAAAATTATTAAACAGATGTTAGAACATTCAATAGAATATGTACCAGCTTCATTTGGAGGATTTTTACATTGTTCTTCTAATTTAAAATTTAAGTATAATCCAACGGCAGGAAAATATAATAAAATTAATGAAATTTATATTAAAAATAAATTAATTGATATGAATAAAATTTATACTGTAACAATTACTGATTTTATGTATATTGCTGGCGACGGATACAATATGGTACAAGGATTAGAAAAAATTGGTGAATGTGGGCTTTCAAATGAAATATTTATAAAATATTTAAATGAAGTGCCAATTAAAGAAGAATCATTTAAATTAGGTAGAATAATTAAAACTATTTAATAATAAAAAAGACTAAAGTTAATTTTTAGTCTTTTTTATTTTCAGATGTAATCTGCTCATTAATAACCTTAATTTTTGCTTTTTGAACAGCTTTATCATCATTTTCATAATCGATCTTATTATAATCTGGAATATTATATTTATCATAAGTCTCTTCATTATAAGAATTTTTATCGGTATTCATCTCAATATGCGCGGCTTCTCTTTATAGCTTTAGCTATGGGAGAAAACCACATCCCTCCTTTCTGTTAAATAAGTCTTGCACCTAGAAATTAGAAAAAGCTTGTATAAGTTCATATTTTTAGGCATGGGGTTATTAACTATTATAAATCTTCTATTAATAATTTATTATTATTAATAATAATAAAAGGTTTAGGTGAAAAATATTGCCGATTTTAACAGATAAAATTACTTATAATTTTCGTAAAAATAAAACAACGCAAGAAAATATGGAAAAATTTAATCTTATATATCCATTTGGAACTGATGTAGAAATACCAGTATTAGATTTAAAATTGATTACGCCTAAAAAATCTAATATACATATAGAATGTCAATGTGATTCTTGCGGTAAAAAATTTACAAAAACTTTATTACGTACTAATTTAGAAGATATTAAAAATAATCATATTATTTGCAACGTATGTATTAGAAAAGCTACTAATCAAAAAAAATTTGGTAGAGATTATCCATTTGCAATTCTTACTTCAGAAAAAATTGCGCGTGCTAAAGAACGTGAACAAGCTAAAGAAAATAGCTTATTAGAAAATATTAAACACCCTGAAAAAATTAAAGAACAGCCTATGAAAAAAAAAAAAAAAAAACAAAAAAAAAAAAACTCTTAAAAAAAAAAAATATTTTTAATTTTTATTTTTTTTTTAAATAATTAAAATAATTTTAATTAATTTTTATTTTATTAAATAAATTTATATTTATTACATTGAACTTTCAATTTGATTAACAATTTCTTCTGCTTTAGTTTCTTCGTTTAAAATTTCATTATTAGAAATTTCTTCTTCAACTTTTTCTTGTTCTTCAGCTTTTTCTTTTTCTTCACACTGTGCAATTTCTTGACGAGTAATATTAACATCTTTAAAACGTGCAGGTATTAAATTAATTTGCTGACGACCACGTCCATTAGTAAATCGATGTTCTTCAAAAGTAACACCAATTAAAAGACCTTCTAATTCCTTTTCATTCCATTCTTTGCCATCTTCACAAGTACATACATAATCAGGATTACTTGCAATAAGTAATTTCAATAATTGTTTAAAAAATTTAATTGAATAATTACTCATATTCTGACTATATACACAAGGATATGAATTATTACCGCGCATTTGTCTATTCTGATAAATAGTACTAAAATAACCAGCATATTTACCTTCAACAATATCTAAATGCAACCAAAGACAAGGTTCTTGAAATTTATTAGGAGCAATTTCTACTTTAATAATTTTACAAACGTAATCTCCAGCATCCATTTTTTTAAATCTTTTAGGAATGTTAATCATTAATAATCAATGTCCTTTCATTTATAATGTTTATTTTACAAAGTAATCCATAATAATGTTATTAATAAAATTAAAAAATATTTTTTAATTCTAGAAAATTTTTATAATGTTTATTTTCTAATTAATAATATATTAAAATAATAAAAAATATAACACTTATAAAATATTTTTATTTCATAAATAAACTATTACCTGGTGTAGTCATCATATTAATCATAGATGCCATTTTTGATTGTTCTTTATATGGATTTGCAAAATATAATAATACAGTATATTGTACATATTGTACATTCTTAGTTAATTGAACTGGCACATATTTAGAATCAACTAATACATTATTATTTTTTTCCATATCATTAATAGTTTGTTCTAATTCATCATTAAAATCTACAATACTACTATTAGAAATAAGTTTAATAATCATTTTATATGTGCGGCAAATATCCCTACTTTAGCTATAGGAAAGAGCCGCATACCTCCTTTAAAATTGATTCGCCCAAAGGCGAACGGGCATTATGTCTGTTAAATAGAAACAAACCGCCGCCCGCTAGCGTAGCAATCCTTTGCCAAGGTTATCCCGCGGTTTTGTATGCTTACAGCACTGTTCCTACTCTTCAAAACTGTTTAACCGTAAGCCATAGAGCGACAGATTAGGATTTACGTCCGCCGGTACCTATGTATTCACAGATAACGTAGTCAGTTAAGACTGAGGCTAGTCAAAAAGAGCTTATAAAAGCTCATACTTAAAAAGCATAGAGTTTTTAACTTTATATTATCCTCCTTTATTAATTAATTTAATTTATATATATAAAATGATTATTATTAATAATATTAATTAGATTTAATATTATCTATCAATATTATCTTTAAAAATTTTTATATTTTTTAAATATAATGATTTATTTATAATAAAAAAAATTTTGAAATAAACTTAATATTTGGAGGAAAATCATTGAAATCATTAAAATCATTAAATAAAATATTAAAAAGAATAGCTATAGAAAACAATTCATTAAAATCATTACGTTTTGAAGCATATAATGATTTTAATGAATTAAATGATAACTTTGTAAAAATCTATAAATCTTGCGCTGATCAATTTTTAATGCTTTTAAATAATAATGATATACTTATAAAAATTCATATACTTAATGAAAAAATTGATAACTATGATAAATTTAGAGAAGAAGTCGAAAATAAATTTATTAAACCAATAGTTAGTAAAGTATTAAATAATAAATTAATACAGAAAAAAAATGAATATAATTCTCATTTCGATCAAGATTTATATGATTTAATATTAAGCATAAGTTCTGATATTTATAGTTCATCTAAAGACATTATGTTTGAACGTTTAGAAAATATAAATTATCAAATTAAATATAATAAAATTGTTAATAATAATCAATTAACAGATTTAGGAAAACAAATTGCCGATAAATGTATTAAAGATGATTTACTTAGATTTATAGATGATAATAGTGATATTTATATAGCTTCAGTAGATAATCCGACTAATTTAGCAGATTATTGTAATTTATTAAAAGATAAAGATAGATTAAATCATTTATATAATCATTTTTGTCTTGATGTTAACGCACAAATTGAAAAACAAGCCGGTATTTATCCAAAAAATCCAGAAACTAAACATTTTATTTGTTTAGCAATTGATTATATTTTTGAACATTATCCTAATGAAATAAAGAATAATTTATTTGTACCATATGAAAAAAGAAATTCTAATATTGATATAAGTATTAATATCTTTGATACAATAGCTATTCCATCAATAAAAGCTATTAATGATCAATGGGATCAAATAAAAGATATTTTAACTAAAAATACATTATCTGCTAATAAAAAGAAATATATTATTAATTTTCAAGCTATGCCTAATTTACAAATTAATATTATAAAATTACAAAATATACATAGAACTTTATTTAATACTATTGTATTATCAGCAAAATTTGGATCATCAAAAAAAAGATTATTAAAGAAAATAGCAGAAAATCGTATGCAAATAAAAAATATAGATGAATCAATTGTTGCTTTATATAAACAAATTAATACTTTAAAAAATTTATGTGAAGCTTATATAATAAAAAATTCAGCACAAATAGAATATAATATTCAAAATGTTTTAGATATTTTTTATGTAACTTTAAAAAATCTTGAACATGAATTAGATAATTTAGAATATTAAAAAAGCTATATAAATATATAGCTTTTTTTAATTTAATATTTAATAACAATTTAATTTTGTTGGCTAATAAGTTTTGCTTTTCGCTGATATTGCCTAGATAAAAAAGGAGATCCTTGCTGTAAATAAATTTTTTTATAACCTTTATTTTGTAATGCTTTTTTAATTATTTCTAAATTGCCATTATTACTATTAATATTACCATTAACAAATTTATCTTGAACATTACTAGTAATATATTCCAATAATACAGCTTTTCCAAATATACTACCTACAGCTAAATTAGAAATATTAAATTCCTCAAAAATATTATTACCTTGCGGATTATAAAATTTAAAATGATTATCAATACATTCTTGTCTATAATCTGCTAATATTCCTAAATGATCTTTCTGTTTAGCTAATACTTTTTGATCTAAAATAACAATAGCTGCATTTCTATAATTAACAAAATTAATAGGTTTAATAGTTGAAGTCAATACATTGTCAATAGGATCTTCTTCATCTGTTAAGTTCTGAAATTCTGCTGGATCTAATGGACGTTTTGTCTTTGTAGAATCATCATTAATTAAAGCATTAATTATATAATTTACAGTATTAGTAAAATCATCATATTTATATTTACTAATTAAAGTGGAGAAATAAGATGAATGTATATCAATAAAAGCTAAGCATAAAACTTGTTCATCATTAATTTTATTTTTTAAATCTTCTACTAATATATCCATAAATTTATCTTTTAATTCTTTAAACGATAGATGTGCTAATACTGAATCAACAATAGCTGTTAATATTTGTTCATCTACTTTATTATGTAAAGCTAATAAATACGGCTGAGCAATACGTTCAACTCTATCATTTATATATTCTTCATAAATCCAATTATCATAAGCTTGATAAAAAAATGATATTATATCATTATTAGTATATACTTTTTTATCATAATCTATTAATAATTGATTAATTAATTTTATACATTGTAATAAAGATAAATTATTAGTATGAATAATTTTATTATAATTTTCATTTTTTTCTAAATTAATTTTAATTCACCAACAATATTATTTTTATACACTAAAAAAATATTTAATATTAATTATTTAAACAATATATTTTATAATAAAATCTTTACAAAAAAAACATTATATTTTTATATATAGTAAAAATATTCTTTTATAACATAGTGGTGAATACATAAATATGAATGAAGCTCCAAAAATAACATATTATGCTAGAATAAGATCTAATCTTACTGGTAAAATATTAACAAATTGGCAATCCTATGATAATGCTGTATGGTATTATGGTATATGTAATTCACTTTATGGCGGGGAAAGTGATTACATCGTAGAATTTGATATATGGAATAATGAACCAGGATTTAATGCTGGAGGATATGCTTATCATAATCAAAACGCAAAAGGATGTCAATTATCTATTGAACCTATTGATAATTCTGCTAACAATTTAGCTTTATTTAAACTTGGTTTTCCTTACATTTTTTCAAGATGTTATTCAACAAACGTAAGAGATCCTTGGGTATCTGTAACAATAGATAAACCATTTACTAAATTATATGGTACAGTTCAAAGTAAAATTAATGGCGTATTAATGGGCTATGCAGATCATATGATTATACAAACAAAAATTATTATGCCTCCAAATGCTTTATTAGAAAATTATAAGCGTTATCCTTTTAATTTAGTATTTTCATATAGTTATGATTAAAGGAGGATATAATTTTGACTATTGATAATTTATTAAAAGATCCATATAATTTAACTGATATCGGAAAAGAATTATTACCTAATATATATAATTTTATAAAGCAATATATTAGTAACAATATTAATTCTTGGAAATATAAAATTGTATATAATAATGATTTTATCAATTTAATAAAAAATCAAGTCCATGAAGGTAAAATACAAAAATATTTATTAGATAAAATTATAATTAATATCTTATCTGAAGATAATAATTTTATTACTCAACTACAGCAAAATTTTAATTTAGAATCTACAGATAAATTAATTGATTTATTATATATAATACAATGGGATTATAAAAAGCAATTATTAGCATTAATAGAACCTGTTATAGCAATTTATATTAATGCAGCAAAAAGAAAATTTATTAATAATATACCTATACATAAGCATATATCAATCGAAGAATATGATAAAATCGCTAAAAAATTAAAAAAATATTTAATATATAATATTAAAAATATTGTAAATACCTTACCTTTAATAAAAGAAAATAATTATTACGTTTCAGCTTGGAATTTTTCTCAATTTAATAGTAATGACTTACAATATGAACAAAGATATTTAAAACATTATTTAAATACTAATTATTTATCATTAATTGAAAAAATTAATTTAACAAATGAAGAATTAGCTATTGCGAAAGATAATCAAGAATATATATGTAAAAGATTTATTAATAATAATTTAAATATATTAAGAAAAATGCGAACACTTATATTAGCAAAAAATAATTCTATCCGTAATGATAAAGCAAAACAATTATTTACTTTGATAGATAGTAGAGGTAGTTCTACTACTATTGATTTTGATCCTTTTAACGATATTGAACGTGAACGTCCGATAATAATTATTAACGATAAAAACACAGATAAAGACTATATAGTATTTGGACATATAGGTGATAGTCATACTAGATGCATATCTTCAGTACTACCTTCATATATAAAAAAATATAATATAAATATAAATGAATATAAAATGGCTTATGCTTATTTATTAAATAATATTGCTTTTATAGATGTAAATGAAGAAAATCATTTTAATAAAGGCTATACAATACATGATATAATTTCAATTTTAAAGCAGCATGATAAAATAGATAAAATATATTCTACTCCGGATAAAACTTCTAAAAAAATTACTAGATTAGCTAAAAAAATAAAATTATAAGGTGATTAATATAATGAATAAGATATCAACAAAAATCACCATGAGTTTATCATCCTATGGTAAAACAATTAATACACAATTTCCTGTTATATTTGAAAATTCACCGGATGAATCTATAACAATAATAAAAATTGATAATAATGATCAAGTAACACAAGGGATATTACAAAATAATACTAAATATAATAAGCAATTAGTACCACGTACAAAATTGACTTTTTATAAAGTAACTAATACATATTATTCGAAAGAAAAGAAAAGTATACAATATATATATGAAGATTCTACTGAATATTATAATGCAATAGTATATAATGATTCTCCAAATAATATAGTATATGATTACTGCTTTTCTGATGATAAAGGTAATTATACTGCCTATTTAGAACCTGGTATTTATAAAATTAGAGTTGAGACACCCTTTAAACATTATTTTATGAATATTAATATAGACAAAGGACTAACTAATTATTACGAATATACACTAGATGCACATATAAAGCAAAAAATTGATGATACTATTCTTTTATATGGTACAGACAAAGTATTAATATCTGGTTGTTTATTTGACGAATATAATAATCCTTATGCGGGGCAATTTATTATTTCACAAAATAATAAATTAATAGCCTTTATTAATAGTACTGATGGTAATTATAGTTTTTTACTTAATTATGGAACATATGATGTAAGAATACGAAGTGAACGTCAATCAGTGCAGATATATTATGATTATACTTTTTCTCCCAATACTGGATTTTTTACTAATTTATTGAAGCATAAAATTACTGGATATACTCAAGAGCAAATCGACAGTTTATTAACTAATCAACAATTACCTAATAATTTAATAGCTGATAATTGGACAAATCAAACTAGATAAAATCAATAATTAAATTAATTACATAAATCAAACTTATTAATAATTGTATTACAATAAAAATAAATTTATAATAAAGGTGAATAATAAATGAATATAGATATAGGAATACAACGTTTACCTCCACCTGATGATATTCAAATATCTTATACTCGTGTTACTGGACAATGTATACTAACATGGACTAAATTACAAAATACAGATAAAAAAGTACATTATAATATATATAGAGGAATATCGTATAGTGGTATATTTTATAAACAAAATGTACAACCAATTTTTTTAAATCGATATGTAGATAATACATTATCAAAAAATCCAAATATAACATATTGGTATAAAATTTCTTCACTATATAATGATAATGATATATGGATTGAAGGTATACCTAGCAGACCAATACAATATAAAGTTAGCAATTTAAACAAATGGTTTAATAAAATGAATGAACGTAATTTATGGATTTTAAAAAATGACGGGCAAATATTTGATTTATATCAGCGAAAATATGAAGGTCAACGCTGTCATTGCTATGATCAATTACGTGGTCAAGCTGGAAATAGCACATGCTCCACCTGCTATGGTACAGGTTTTTTAGTACCTTACGCTCCACCCGTAGAATTATTTGTACGAATGAATAATGTTAATGAAGCTTTATTGCAAGAAACAGATTCATGGGCATTCTCACAAAAACCTAATTTTTGGACAATTAGTAATATACGTATACGTAATAGAGATTTATTAGTATCTCCACAAGGTATTATTTTTTCAGTAGTATCCAGTCATATTAATATGGCTGCAGGTTATTTATTTCATCAGCAATTTGAAACAGTATCATTAGAAAGTAATGACCCATATAATGGGTTTAATAATTTAACTATTTATTGGAATATTTATAATCTCATAATAGATCAATAATAAATATATATTTTATCAATATATATCTATCTAACGATTAATATTGTATATTTTTATAGAATTATTAATTATATATTAATGATATAATCTATGCTTTAATTAAAATCAAAGCTTAATAGATTTTAAAATATCTAATCTTATTACTTTTTAATAATCATTATCTATTTATATTATTAATTATGATATTAAAAGGTAGTTGATTATTATTAGTAGAAATCTTAGAAAAAATATCAATAAAAATAATAAATTTTATTTAACTGTTAAACAACAAGTTAGTAAATATAAATATAAACAATTATATATATTATTTAAAAAATTATGTAAATATAGTAAAAATCTATATAATTCTGCACTATATAATATTAGACAATATTTTTTTAATACTAATAAATATTTAAATTATAACAATAATTATCATAGTATTAAAAATAATATTAATTATAAATTGTGTGAAGCACAAATTGCTTGTAATATTCTTCATATTATAGATGAAAGTTTTAAATCTTTCTTTACTTTAAAAGAAAAAGGCTTTAAATGTAATATTCCTAAATATTTAGATAAAAATGATTATTTCATATTACCTACCAATAAAATTCATATAAATAAAAATAATGAATGGATTATTCCTTTAAGTTATCAAATATTAAAAGAATATAATTTAACTTTAAAAAGTAAAAATAGATTTAAAATAAAAATACCTACTATATTAAAAGATAAAAAAATAAAATATATTCAAGTTATTCCTAAATATAAAGGTAGAATATTTGAAATTCATTATACTTATGAAATAAATATTAATAATAATATACAAATTAATAATAACTATTTAGCTATAGATTTAGGTGTTAATAATTTATTTACTTGTATTAATTATAGTCATAATTCTAAAAAGAAAATTAATAGTTTTATATTAGATGGTAAAGAATTAAAATCTATAAATCAAGGATATAATAGAATTATTAGTAAATTACAAGAGAAGAATACTAATAAGAAATTAAGATATACAAAAAGAATGTATAATATATTAAAAAAAAGAAATAATAAAATTAATTATTATATTCATAAAACATGTAAAAAATTAATAAATTATTGTCTACAAAATAATATAAAAACTATTGTATTAGGATGGAATAATGATTTTCAAAGAAAATCTAATTTAGGAAGAAAAAATAATCAATATTTTGCTAATATACCATTTAGTAAATTAAAAGATAACTTAGAATATAGATGTAAGATGAATAATATTAAATTTTTTCTTCAGGAAGAATCATTTACATCTAAAGCATCTTTTTTAGATAATGATTATATGTTAAGTTATAAGAAAGATGAAAAATTAGGATATGTATTAAGAACAATAAATGATAAAGTGGAATCGACGTATGTCGATATAGAGAATTCGACATTAAAAAAGAAGTACTTTACAGGTAAGAGAGTAAAGAGAGGACTTTATAAGTCTGAGAATGGTATATTAATCAATGCAGATATGAATGGTGCTTTGAATATATTAAAGAAATATTTATTAAATGAAGAATATAAACAGTTAAATAAAGGTAAGGTTGTAAGTAGAAAGATATCTTATGAAGACTTAATAGAAAGTCGAGATATACATAATTTATATGAAGATATATCTACTTTATACTGTAGAGGCGCACTGGTAGCGCCAATACGAATTAGAGTTCGAGAATCAATATAGAATTGATTATGATATATATAAGAGATAAGTATATATTGAATTAATTTTAGAATACACTGTGAAGTGTAGATTGATTTGATTTTAAATATATTAAGTGATTAATATATTGAGAAGTAGAGAGCTTAATTGGTATGAATTTTTAAGATATTGAGATATTTTAAAAAATATCAGGCTTATAATATGATTCGTCAAAAGACGAATATATCATATTAAAGGTGAAATAAAATATGACTCATATAAATGGTTTAAAGAAAACAAAAGATGTAATAATTCAAGGATTACGTATATTCTATGCGAATAAGAATAATTTTGAACATTTATTACCTGAACAAATACCTTATACTTTTGTTAATAATATTAATATATATGATACACATCCTCAATCATTAAGAACATTTCCATTAATTGTTGTAGCTGGTTCATCTGGTCGATATATTTCTCATTCAATAAGTAACGATTTTGCTCAAGAAATTTATAATGATTATGGACAATTACAAGGATATTATATAGTATCTTAATTAAAATCATTATGGAAATATAAATATTTTTAAAATCCATTCATGATAAATATATATTTTATATTTATCATTTTAACGATTAATTTCTATAGTAAATATTTTTTTATATTGAAATATCTTATATAATCTTTTATAAAGATATAATCTATGCTTTAATCTTTAATTAAAGTCTAATATTATTAAAATCTAACCTTTTATTATTTCTATTTCCACCTGCTTATTTATTATTTAAATATAATTATAAAAAGGTGAAATAAAATTAATAAAAAAGAAAATAAATTCTATGGTGTTGTTAAACAACATTAGCTATACAAGATATAGCTAAGCAAAAGCAAATTACTCAAAAGAATAATTTATATTCTTTATTTAAAGAACTTACTCATATTAGTAAAAATTTATATAATCAAGCTTTATATTCTATTAGACAAGAATTCTTTAATAATAAAAAATATAAAAATTATAACGACATATATAAAGAATTAAAAGAAACAGAAAATTATAATCTATTACAAGCTGTCTGTTCACAACAGACTTTAATGATGGTAGATCAAAATTTTAAATCTTTCTTCGCTTTATTAAAAAAGAAAAAACAAGGAAAAATTAAAAATAGAGTTAATATACCTAGATATTTAAATAAAAATGGATATTTTAAAATATGTGATCCAGAAGGTAATAAAAGAATTAATATTATCAATGATGAATTATACTGGACAATACCTATGAGTAGATTATTCCTCAAAGGAGGAATAACATTATTTGATGGTTCAGTAGTTCAATCACATGATAGAGTAAAAGTAAAATTACCAAATATATTAAAAGATAAGAAAATAAAACAAATATGGATTATATCTAAAAATAAAGGATTTTATTTCGAAATACAAGTTATTTATGAGATAAAAATAAATAATGATCAAATCGATCAATTAAGTAAAAATAAATATCTTTCTATAGATTTAGGTGTAAATAATTTATGTACTTGTACATATTATAATCCTTATTCTATTAATTTAAAGAATAAATTTAAATCTTTTATTATAGATGGTAAAAAATTAAAATCAATAAATCAATATTATAATAAACAAATAAGTAAATTACAGCAGCTAGCTGCTAAAGATGATAAAGCTCCATATTATACAAAAAGAATGTATAATATAACAAGAAAGAGAAATAATAGAATAAATGATTATATAAATAAAATTAGTAAATATATAATAGATTACTGTTTAAAATATGGAATTTATACTATTGTATTAGGATATAATCAACAATGGAAAAATAAAAGTAAATTAGATAAGAAAAGCAATCAAAACTTTATAAGTATACCTTTTTATAGATTAAAAGAAAATTTAAAATATAGAAGTGAATTAAAAAATATAGAATTAATAATACAAGAAGAAAGTTATACAAGTAAAGCAAATTTTATAAATAATGATTATATACCTACATATGGAAAAGTAGAACTAAGAAAGAATGTATATGATGAGAATAAGAAGTATAAATTTACAAGATATAGGCCATCGCGTAAGCGAGGTCAATATGTATTTAATAATACTTCTTATAAGTTGAAATTGAAATATATAAATTCTGATTTAAACGGTAGTTTAAATATATTACGTAAGTATTTAAATAATACAAGTAAAGTTGCTGTTGCCTAGCTATATTTATATAGCTAGTGTAAATATTGTTAAAGATTTTAATAATATTTTATACCATAGAGGTGCGCTTCTTTGGGCAAAGCCCAAGCGCTTTTAGCGCGTCGCCGAAGGCGAAAAATGATAGCGCCTATACGTATAAAGTTAAAATAAGAGATTATTTTATAAGATAAATAATTCTTGGATTATTTTATGAATTGAATATTTATTAGCAGTATGAAGATGAATATTATTTGTGAAATGATTCTTAGTAGATAAATGCAAATCTTTTATTAAAAATCATCTTTTAAAAGATGTTTTTAATAGAAGAAGAAGAATTAGAAGGTACGTATAAATTTATTAAGGAAATAGATTTTAATAAAATATCAGATGTATCTTAATATGTTTAATTTTGCTTTAGAAATTGAAATAGGTACTAAAACAACATTAGAAAGAGAAGTATTAATGGATATTACTGGATCTGCATTGAGATGGAGTTTACGTAGATATTTTGAAAAACAAGGTGTAATTATTACCGAAACATCATATGGCGGGGAAAATAAATTACAATATGATTCTGATTTCATATATACATCTATGATTAGCATTCAAACTTATAGTGAATGGAGCGAATATTATAATCTATTACCGCTTAATGATGTTATTGTAAATGATCAATCAGTAAAGAAAGCAGAAAATAATAAATCAAATAATACTTGGTATAATATTCAAGCTAAACAATTTGGATTAGATTTAGCAGAAGATAGTGCTAATTATCATATTTATGATAGATCAAAAAAATATTATAATCAAATTATTAATTCTGGAGATTAAAAAATAAATAATTCTGCGAATGAATTAACAAAAACAGCTAGTAAATTATATAAAAAAATAATACATATATATTAATATAATAAAAAAGCCAATATAAAAAATATATTGGTTTTTTTTATTTTTTCTTAGCTTGCAAAGCTAAATGTAATGTCAATAGATAATATAAAAAATATAGAAAAATCTGTAAAAAATATAAATGATATATATTATAAGGCAGGAATTCAAACTGAAAATTATATTTATGATTATTTAATAAATAATCCAATTAAATTAAATAATGATAAAATAATCAAATTAAATTATCGACATGAATTTTTTAATGATATATATGATAAATTAAAAACAAATCTTATTGATGAATATATATATCCTTTTATACGATCATATTTAAATACTATAACTACTACACAAAAATTATTTAACACACTTACCGAAGCGAATATATTAAATGAATTTATTATTTCATTAATATCAAATTCATCTTTTATAACAGTTAATCTAAAAAAATTATTAAAAAATAATAAACAAATAAAATCAACTTTATTATCGATTATAAATTTACATATTTTAGAAGCTAACAAAGAAAATTGTCAATTAATTAATCAAGGTCTAGCAAAGCAATATCAGCAGCAGCTAAGTAATATTTTAAGTAATGGTTGAAACACTGCGCATATTAATATTTCTACAAATGAATTAAAAAAATTTTTGCAATTAATAAAAAATGAAAATATAGATATTATTTCTATTATTAATGAAAAAATTGAAGAAGCGCAAAATAGTATTATTAATAATACTATTAATTCTCCCAAAGAATTAATGTCTATAAATATAAAAGTAGGTCAAACCGTAAAGATATCTGATAAATTTCATGATAATACTCATTCATTATCAGCAAAACCTGTATTATATTTTAATGGCAATTTAATAGATGATAATATTAAGACTACTATAAAATTAAATACTGATACTGAAAGGTTATATCATAAGACTTTATTAGATAAATATTTAGGTAATGAATCATTACATACAAATGATATAATTAAAAAATCTATAACTGAATGGCGTAAGTTACGTAATTCAACAGAAAATACATTAATATATATTTTTTCTGGAAAATATGAAGCCGCTTCTATTATTATATATAAATACGGAATTATTTTTTATGCTTTACCTAAATTTATTGATAAAATAACAAACATATTAAAATCATATAATAAGCCAATATTTTATATGAATAATTCTGCGAATGAATGAACAAAAACTGCTAGAAGACTTATATAAAAAAATAAAAAGACCATAGTCTGGTCTTTTTTATATATTTTTTAATTAAATTTATTTTATTATTATATTATAAATAAAAATATTCTTAATTTATATTAAAATAATAACATTATGAAAGGCTTAAATAAATGATTAAAAAAACTAATGAGCAATTTCTACAAAATTTATATAATGTACATGGTAATAAATATACACCACTAGAACTATATAAAGGTAGTAATATAAAAATTAATATAAAATGTAATATTTGTAATAATAATTTTTTAATGCGTGCGACTGAATTATTAAAAGGTCATAATTGTCCTATATGTGCACAGCAATTAACAAATAATAAATTACGTAAAACTAATGAACAATTTTTACAAGATTTATATAATATACATAATAATACTATTACCGCTATTGACAAATATATAAATAATCAAATAAAAATTAAATTTAAATGTAATATATGCAATCATGAATGGTATGCTACTCCTGCTAATATCTTAAATAAGCATGGGTGTCCTAAATGTGCAATGAATAAACCAATTATAATTAAATCAAATATTGATTTTTATAATAAATTACAAAATATACATTATGGCAATTATATCGCATTAAATAGTTATATTAATAATGATACAAAAATAAAAATAAAATGTAATGTATGTAATTATCATTTTGAAGCTTTACCATTAGAAATATTAAATACTCATGGAGTACTTTGCGACAACTGTAAAAAAAATTATATTAATAAGCCAGTTAATAATAATTATTCTGTATATTACATTCAAGATACAAAAACTAAAAAGCCAATATATGTAGGCATTACTAATAATGTTATTCAACGTTTTGCACGTCATTTTCAAGATCCTAGTGATATATTATATCAATTTCATGATCAAAATTGGAATGAACTATTTCAAATTCAAGTAATAAAAAACAATATATCTTACTCATTAGCTTTAGATATAGAAACAAAATTAATACATGATTTTTTAAATCAGAATTATCAATTATATAATAAAGCAAAAACGACAACTGCAAAAACTAAAAAAAACAATAATATATCTAAAAAAAAATATAAAATAAAATGCATAGAAACAGATCAAATATTTAATTCTATCACTGAGGCTATGCGACAATATAATATTTCATACAAGCGCTTATTAAATGCTTGTACTTATGGCGATTCCGCTGGTATAGATAATAATATGAATCCATTGCATTGGGTATTTGAGCCATTTAAAGAATATATAATTAAGCATCAAAAAACTAATACTATATATGCATTAGAAGAATATGATAATCAAAAACAGCAATGGATTCCTTTTTACGTAGGTATTACTACTATGAAATTAAAGGATCGATTAATAAGCCATTATATAAATACAGCAAATAATAATAAATATAATATAGCACTATATAATAAATTGCATTCTAAAGGTAAACAATATTTTAATAATAATATTAGAATTACTGCAATAAAACAAAATATTATAAATAGGCAGCAAGCTTTACAAGAAGAAAAAAAATATATTAATTTATATAAGCAGAAATATAATATTGTTAATATACGTTAATATTTTATAAAAATATAAAATATATTTAAAATTTAATAATATTATATATAATAAAAAACCAAATAAAAGCATATTTGGTTTTTTTATTTTTATATAATTTAATATTAATATTAACACTAATTACTAGCTCGCGAATGAAAATGTAATATCTATATCAGTATTAATATACTAAAATAATACATTATTTAGTATTTTTATTAACTTTATAATTACATAAAGCTTAGATTATATCATTTTAATAAAAAATATCTATTATTGAAAATATACTATTTTATATAATCGTTAAATAATTATTTAATTAATCTAAATAAATAAATAATTACTATTAATATATTTATAATTATAAATAATATTAATACATAATTTGTTAAATAAACACATATATAAACATGTTAAACTATAAATTGGCTTAATCTTAAAGGTAACATTAACAGCGCGAGGATCATCAGAACTACGTTCAACACTTAATCCAGTATAAGATTCAATAATAACGCGATTAACAAACTGAGATAAAATAGTATTAATTGTGTAAGTAATATCAGAAACAACATTATTAGTATTTTTACGACCAATATATTGTTTACAACTACTACGTACAGCTTCAATTACATAATCTTTAATTTGAACCGAAGTAATTTCATAAGTATTGACGTCAGAAGGATCTGTTGTAATACCATGACGCACAATAATATTATTACCGCGCATAAATAATAAGCATGCGCCTTTAGCTGCCATATTATTGAGTTCATTTTCGGTATATGTATCTGGTAAATAACTAAATCCAGTAATTGCTTTATTAGTAAGTGGTTCAGCTGGATCGCTGCCTAAGCCTAAGCAAGCAACTGCAACTGCAAGATAGCAAGCAGGCAAAGGACGATCATAAGTTAAACCATTACTATTATTAGTAATAGCTTTAATAGCTCGGCCAGGTGCCACGAAAACAACACGTTCATTACCATAGCCTTCACAAGCTTCCATAATTCCTAAAGAACGATCACTATTAGATGGGAATTTACTCATTTTTTGACCAGGGAATGCACCAAGATAACACATGCATTCTTTAGAATAATCATATGAAGACATAATAGTAACATGTTTAGCACAATATGTACCAACAACAGCAGATGTAGTTAATGGAACAATGGTATTAACATTATCTACACCTGGAATTGGCTGGCGAAGTCTATCAATAGCATTGCAAAATTCTACATCAGAATTAGAATTACCTTTTGCTTGAACGCAAATAATTTGTGAAACGCCATTAGAAAATGCAATATTCGCACCAAGAGTTAATGAATTCTTAACGACTCCAGATGCAGTTACTTCAAAGTCGCCATATTCAGCTAGAATATCCTTATAAGACGAGAAATATTGAGGTTCATATCCGGCTTCATCCTTACGATATTTATAATTAACATAATATGTACTACCTTCGCCAGGAATCACATTGCTATCTTCATCAATAGTTATTTGACGTTCAGTAGCAGTAAATGTAATTGTATTATCTTTAACAGGAACAGCTGTTGCAGGGAAAGATCCTAGAATAATTTCAAAGCCTGGAATACGATCATAAATTTCATCACCGGCAATCCAAGGCTGTGATTGAGTTGAATCTCCTGCAACAGGATAAATAATTTCATCGCCTGAATCAGTGGCCTTAGTGACTTGGAAATTAAGGCTATCATCAGTAAATACTACTTTATATGTACCAGCCTGAACCCTATCTGGGTTAATTAAATTAATTTTCTTAACACCAGATTTAAATGAATCAACAGTAGCACCGGTAATTTCTAGAGTAGCTTCTAATTCAGTCTTATAAGCTTGAGTAGATAAAATGAAATAATCGCCTGCAGCAATTAAATTCTCATCACTATCAATATCTGCATCATCAGGCTTCTTATAAGTACTTCCTATAGTTAATTCAATACCAGGAATAGCTTCGGTATTAGGTTCTGTACTAACTACATATTCACCAATTAATTCGCTACTGATAATTTATTAAAAATTGCTTCTCAATAAACTTTATTACAAATTCTTAATCTCTTTCTCCCGTAGAATTAATATAAATAATTTATTGAAAAAAATTTAATTTTTAATAATATTTAATCTCTCTATAAATGAGAGCAAAGACTAAATCATTAATATAAATATTATATTATTAATAATTTCAATAAAATTTACAATGTATTAGTCGTTAATTTAATATATATTAATTTAAATATATATTAAATACTGATTTTATTAACATAAAAAATACCAGTAAATAAAATAATTAAGATATTTAATTAGTATCTTCATTAATAACGCGATAACAACCATCTGTTTTAGCAGCATAAGTAACTTCAATACGCCATGTACCATCAACAATTAAATACTGCTTATTTGCATCAACATGCCAAAAGTTATTACTATTATTGGCAAAAGCACGTGAGCCTTCATTAACATAAGGATCTGTATCTACATTTTCAAGATTTAATTGTACATCAGCATTATCAGATGATTTACGACTTAATGAACGCCAAACAATATAATTGCCATTAACAAGTTCATAATCACCTTCCTGAGTAATTAAACCTGAGGAATTATAAAGAGTTGGCGTATAAATGGTATTTTCCTGATATTCTTTAAAATATCTTTATATCTTAAAAATTCATACCAATTAAATTTTCTACTTCTCAATATATTTATATTTACTAACTTGCTTTGCCAAATTATATCTTATATAATTAACATTATTTAGCAGTTAAATAAAAAATTTTTTTATTGATATTTTTTCTAAGATTTTTTTTAATATTATAAATTTTAATAATATTAAAATTTAAATAATTATTAGTAATATTAATTAGATATTTTAAATTCATTAGCTTTAATTTTAATTAAAGCATAGATTATATCATTAATATAAAATTATATAATTAATGATTCTGTGAATGAATACAAAATTAATCGTTAGATTAATATATATAAATTAATATATATTAATTATTGATCTATTATAATAATTATAAATATATCAATAAATGATTAAATAGATAATCCCTTTATAAGGATTATTTTTAGTAGCATAAATAGGACGTTCAGAAACAGTAATTTCAAAAACATTTTTATGCTTAAGGACGTCATATGGTTTATTTGAATTACGAGTAACACTTTCATTAACAACAGTATAATAATCGATACCGGTGCCAATAAGTGCCATAATCCTAGATGCACCAACATTAACAGGTGCTGCGGCAGTTCTTTCAAATGACGCATATACACCAGGGCTTCTATCATATATATTATTTTTTATATTAAAAAACTTTTAAATTCTATAAAAGATTAGACTATAATGTTTTATAAAAAATATTATATAGTCGTTGTATATTTACATTATTATATAATAATGTAAATATTACTGATATTTTTTTTCCAGTAATTAAAAAATATTTTGATCTGGCACAAAAGCATTTATGCCAATATTGTTCACCTCATTTCTATAAATTACTTTTTACATATCTTATAAAAAATAATATTTAATAAAATATTTTATTAAATATATTATTAAAATATATAAAGAATTATAAATCTTCCCAAACATAACTAATAAATAATCAATTAATTAAATTGAATACTGTAAATTTTATGTTATCATATAAATCTTTTAATAATTTTACAATTATATGATTTAATATTAAATATTTTTTTAACTTGTCATAATTTAATATACTCAATGCTATTTTTTTTTAAAGCATTATTTCTAACAATTTTTCATCTTTATAAAAAATAAAGAATGAAGAATACTAAATGTATTTTTATATCATTTATACTAATTCCTTTAACATAATAATCCTATTATGCTATGAAGGAATTTTTTTATCCACGTAACATATTAAGAATTCTTTCATTATTTATTAATTTTTTATTATAATATATCAAAAATAACTTTATTTAATATTAGATATTTATACTTAAATATCTTTATAATATAAAAAGTAATATTTATATTAATAAATATATTTGACGTAAACCGAAATAGAGAACCATTATAAATGTTAATAACAACTTTGTATCTTAATACAATAAATAGTTACTTTTTAGCTTAATACTCTATTCTTTAATATTTTATAAAAAATTAAAAAGTGTATTAAGAATTTTTCGCGACGTTAAAAATAGTTATATTAATAAGCAAAATTTATAATAGTATAAATAAAAGTTTCACGAAACATATTTATATCTTAATACTATTATTAGTAATTATTAAATTTAATATTCTATTCTTTAATATTTAATAAAAAATTAAAAAGTATATTATAATTTCTTCGCAATATTAAAAAATAGTTATATTAATAAACAAAGCTTATAATAATATAGATAATATATTTCGCGAAACGTATTTATATCTTAATACATATAAAAAATACTTTTAAATTTAATGCTTTATTTTTTTAATATCTTATTTTTACATTTTAATATTTTTGCTTTTAAAGGATTTAATTTTAGTTATTACTATATTTATATAACTAAGTTAAAATAAATTAAAAAAGAATATAAAAGCAAAGAAAAATATATTAATAACTTTATTAATTACTTTTCGTGATATTAAAAATAGTTATATTAATAAGCAAAGTTTATAATAGTATAAATAAAAGTTTCACGAAACATATTTATATCTTAATAATATAAATAGTTAATTTTTAACTTTATACTTTATTTCTTTACACTCTAATAAAAATTAGTAATTAATATATTAAGTTTTAAAGACTTTATTTTAATTATTACTATAAATTTATATACTAAGTTAAAATAAATTAAAAAGAAAAGAATATAGAAGTAAAGGAAACTAAGTTATTCGAAAAGATTAAATTAAAAAAGCATATCAAAAATTAAAACTAAATATTTTAGATACTATTACATATAGTATATTAATAGATATATTAAATTTTTTTTTGCAGTATTAATAATAGCTATAGTAATAAGTTTAGTTTATAACATAATAAATAAAGTTTTGCGAAACATATTTATATCTTAATACTATAAATGATTACTAAAATTTTATATTATATTCTTTAAATATTTTATAATAAAATTAAAAGAATTTTATCTTTACTATATTAATTAAATGAAAAAATATTATTACTTATATTATATGATAGATTATCTATCTATTTTAATATATTAATATTTTTTATTTTTTATATTTAAATAAAATAATTATTTATCTTTAAATGAAAGGAATATAAAAAATGTCTAAAAAAAATGTGTTTAAACAAATTGATTCTCAACAATCATTAAAAATAAATAATGATATAAAAAAAGAAAATACTATTATAAATAATAATGAAATTAATAATAATGAACATAGCATGACTTTTATGGAAGAATTACCACATATAGAAATAAAAGAATCATTTCATAAATCAATGATGCAAAATCAATTTTTGCATCATTTACGTAATAAAAATATTTATATAGCTATTCAAACTGTTACTAATGAAACTTATATAGGTACTTTAATTAGTTTTGATGAATATACTCTACATGTTTATGTAGAAGATAAACAATTTAATAGTGCAATGTTATTTTTTAAATCTGGATTATCTTATATAAGAGTATTAACAGAAGCTGCTTATCAATATTATATTAATAAATTAAATAATAACGAAAAGCAATCATTTAAAAATAATAATGAATTTAAAAATAATGCTAAAATTAAAACTAATAATAAAACTTATATTCCAGCTAAAACTAAAGTTCGTATTAATAATACTGAATTAAAAAAATTTAATTCTACTGATGATATGGCAAAAGCATTATCAGCAAAGTTTAATGTTACACAACAAAATAAAAATAAACGTAAAGATTTTTAATTAATATTATTAATTAGTTTTATTAATTAATTAATCTTATTAAATTGTAATAATTTAATAAGATTTTTTTTATTAATAAATATATTAAATTTTTTTTCGCGATATTAAAAAACTATAATTAATAAGCAAAGCTTATAACATAATAAATAATATTTTCGCGAAACATATTTATATCTTAATATTATAAATAGTTATTTTTTAACTTTATACTTTAGTTTTATATTTAATGAAAAATAAAAGAGTGTATTAAAAATAAATTTTTATATTAGTATTTAAGAATTTAATTTTAGCTACTGTTATAAATTTATATACTAAGTTAAAATAAGCTAAAAGGAAAAGAATATAAAAGTAAAGGAAAACATGCTTATAATTCTATTAATTATTATAATTAATTTTTTCTATATTTTAAAAAATAATAATGAAAATTAAGTTTATATTATAATTAATAAAATATATTTAGCATAAATCAAAACAAAATAATATTATAAACGTTAATAATAATTTTATATTTTAATATTATATTTTAATATTACATTTTAATAAATAATAATAAATATATTAAGAATAAATGAATAAATGAATTAATGAATTAATAAATAAAAAGCATAAATAAAATTTATGTATGTTATTTTTAAATGAATTTTTAAATATTATTTTTTGAACTTAATTTTAGTTATTACTATATGAGTTATATTAAATTAAAAACAAATTAAAAAAGAAAATATGTTTATAATTTTTATTAATTTGATATATTAAATTTTTCTTCGCGTTTAAAAAATAATTATATTATAAACAAAGCTTATAATAATATAGATAATATATTTCGCGAAACGTATTTATATCTTAATACATATAAAAAATACTTTTAAATTTAATGCTTTATTTTTTTAATATCTTATTTTTACATTTTAATATTTTTGCTTTTAAAGAATTTAATTTTAACTGTTACTATAATTTATATATTAAGTTAAAATAAATTAAAAAGGAAAGAATATAAAAGTAAAGGAAAGTATATTAATAATTTTATTAATTACTATAATAATTACTCTTTGCGATATAAAAAACTATAATTAATAAGTAAAGTTTATAATAGTATAAATAAAAGTTTCACGAAACATATTTATATCTTAATATAATATTAAGTAAATTTTAAACTTTATATTCTTTTCTTTATATTTTAGAAAAATAATTTTTGTATTAGATACAAAGGATTTAATTTTGACTATTATAATTTATATACTAAAGTAAAATAAATTAAAAAGGAAAGCTTATAAGAATAAAGGAAAGTATGTTTCGAATAACTTAGCTTTAGCCGGAGATGTAAATCGGAGGCAAAGCAAGTTTATTCGAAAAGATATATTAAATAAGTATATTATTTAATTCATTAATTCATTAAATAATTAGATAATCATAACCTAATTTTTAATTTTAAAAATTATTTTAATATATATAATTATAATATATAATTATATATAATAGAAAGGATTAATATATAATGTTTCCAATAGAAAAAATAAAAGATAAAATTATTAATACAGTAAAAAATAATCAAATTACAATTTTATCATCTTCTACCGGTACTGGTAAAGCAATGCCATTAGATACGAATATTCTTACACCCAACGGTTGGGTTAAATTAAAAGATATTCATCCTGACAGTATAGTATATGATGAAAATGGTGAAGAAACAAAAGTAATTAATGAATTTTATCAAGGAGAAAAAGAAGTATATGAAATTACTTTTGTTGATGATACTAAAATAGAATGTTGCGAAGATCACCTTTGGAAATTTTCAACTTATACTTCTTATTTTAAACAATGGAAAGTATGGCCTTTACATGATATATATTATTATTATACAACAACAGATGTACAAGGTACTTATCAATTAGCTATTCCTATTAATAAACCTATTCAATTTACTAAAAAAGATTTACCTTATGATCCTTTATTAGTTGGTATTATATTAAATACTAATTATATGGAATATGATAATCAAATTTTATTTACTTCTATTATTAATTATAAATTTTTTAATATAGATATTAATGAAGTATATGATATTTATAAAAAACGAGATACTATTAATTGGAATGATTATTTATATTCATCTGTTGAAGATAGATTACAAATGTTACAAGGATTAATTGCTGCCTATGGTGATATAAATGATCATAATGTACTGTTTATACCTTTACATAATAAAGATTATAGTGGTATTGAATTTTTAATTAATTCATTAGGTTATCGTTATAGAATACATGATAATTGTATTTATATTCATAATGCTAATTTAAATAATAATAATAATAATATATTAATATTGGATATTCATAAATATATTGTACCTATTAGTACAGAAGAACATGTATTAAAAATTAAACAAATTAGAAAAACTGGTATAAAAAAAGAAATGAAATGTATTAGAGTAGCTTCTGATAATGCTACTTTTATTTGTCAGAATTTTATTGTTACACATAATTCATCTTATATACCTTATCTCTTATATAAAGAATTGGGATTAAAATCTGTTATAACCCAGCCAAGAAGATTAGCTTGTGCTTCTTTAACAGAATACGTTCGTTCTTTATTACCTGATGAAGAAAAAAACATAGTCGGTTATAAAACTGGTTTAGAAACTGATTATAATGAAGAAACTAATAAAATTTTATATGTAACAGATGGTATATTAGCTGTACATGGATTAACAGATTCTTATCAAGTATTTATTATAGATGAAATTCATGAATGGAGTTTAAATATAGAAGTTGTATTATCTTATTTAAAAGAACGATTACAAAAATTTAAATCGCATCCAGAACGATATTTTAAAGTTATATTAATGTCTGCTACTATTAATGTTGATCAATTAAAATTATTTTTTCTTAATTTTAATCCTCAAACCATACAGTTTGATTATACTCCTTACCCTATAAAAGTTATAGAGAATAATTTATCTATTACTGCAGCAATTAATAATTATTATCAAAATAATAATATATTAGTATTTTTACCTGGTAAAAAAGAAATTGAAGATTTATATGATGATGTATGTCATTTAAAAAATACTAAAATATTTATTTTACACGGAGATCAGACATTAGATGAACAAAAGCCAGCATTTGAACATTATAAAGAAAAAAAATTAATACTTAGTACTAATGTTTGTCAAACATCAATCACTATTGATGATATAGATGTAGTTATTGATACTGGTTTAGTGAAACAAATACAAGTAAATGATGGTATTAAAGGATTATATACTGTTGATATATCACAAAGTGATTGTATACAAAGAAAAGGTCGTGCCGGTAGAACTAAACCTGGTACATATATATTATGTTCAGATACTAATATTAAACATAGAGAACCTGATTGTATACCGGAAATTAAAAGAATACCGTTAGAAGATGTAGTACTCAGATTACTCTCTATGAGATTAGATATATTTAAAATGAATTTTATACATACACCACCAGAAAGAAATATTAAAGATGCTATAAAATTATTAAAAAAATTAGAATTAATACTTGATAATACCACTGTTACTCCTCTTGGTAAAGAAGTAACTATGATACCTTTAGACTTACGCTATGCTATTATGTTATTAGAAAGTAAAAAATATGGTCAAAAAGTATTCAATAATGTGGCTAAAATTTGCGCTATTATGCAAGCCGGTGGTTTATTAAGATATGATAAATATCGTGGACGATATTCTAATTTTTCTTCAGAATCAGAATCCGATTTAATAGCTGAATTAAATATATATAATTGGATAAATAATAGAACTAATATTGATTGGAAACAAAAAGGTATTAATGAAAAACATTATTTAAAAGCACAAGAATATTTAAATAAAATATTAGAATTTAATTATAATATAGAAGATGTAAATTCATTAGATATTAATAAAGATATTAAAAAATGTATATTAGTAGGACATAAAGATGCTTTATATACATATATTGATTCTGATGACATTATAGATGATAATATAGATTTTAATTCTTGTACATTAAATAATCGAGGCTGTTTTGTCGGTACACCGCGTTATATAGGTCGTAATTTAATAGTATCTGCTGCAACTTATATACCTGAAAAATTATATACTGATGTATTTGGTAAAGATACTATTAAATATGAAATGGATGCAGAAAAAATAAATGAAAAAATAAATGTATATTATATATATGCTTATGCAGAAAGAAACGGCACACAAGGTATTTTTTGGTATAAAGAAGGTCAAGATACAGAGAGTGTTGATCAGGAAATCATTACTGCTTTATGGAATAAAGAACATAAAGATGATATAGTAAAAACATTTAATATATATGATTTACACTTTTATATTAAAGAAAATATTACTGATGAAATAATTAATTTAGATAATGAAAAATTAAAAAATAAATATATATTATTAATGCCTGAAGATTTTGAATATTATAATTTATTTAAAATTTTTAGTGAAGTAGATCATAGTGAGTATCAATTTATTTTAAATATTAATACTAGATTAATTACTCTTGGCCGCGGATATACTTTACATGATGATGAACAACTAGAACAAGCTTTTAATAGAGCTAATCCTATATATATATTATCTTCTAATTTAGAAAGTATAAAACAACGATTGCTAGAAGAACAAAAAAGGCAACAAATATTAGTAGATAATTTAAAAAAGAGATATATATCTATTAATAATAAGCGTTATAGAATAGAATGTAATTATATTAATAATATTCCAAAAGATTTAACAATAAAAGATAAACATATAACGGAAAAAGATAGTTTCTTTAAAAAAGAAAACGTAGATAATATTCAGTTAGAAGATCCTATTTATTATATTAATATTTCTGTTGATGATTTATATTATTTACGTAATGCAATTATATATAACGGACATAAAATAGTTATATGTCATAAAAAAACTTATGTATATAATCCATTAAGTTTACATGAATTATTTGAAAAAGATATAGGACGTAGATTACATATGATAAAGAAAAAATCAGATAAACAAGCAGAATTAAAAACTAGAGCATTATTACAATTAGATAAATCAATGAAATTTGAAGATCATGTACATCCGGTTAAATTTAAAAAAGGACAATATTATATAGAAATTTCTATTAATGCTATTAATAATGATTGTTACAAAAATATAAATAAATTAGTTACCAATGGAACAAAACAATTAATATTATTTAAATGTAAAAATTATAGTAATTATGATTTAGCTGAATTAATTAAAGAAGTAAATGAAAAAGAAATAATACCAGATAAAGTTGAAACTGAACCTAAAATTATAAATACTAAAATAGAAAATAATATAGTTAAACCTAAAAAGAAATTATATGATATTCAAACTAATACTAGTAAAGATAGTATGAATGATAATCAAGTGCCAAGTATAATACGAGATTATAGCTATATTAAATAAATATTTTATATAGTATAAAAAAACCTTATACTTTAAATTGTATAAGGTTTATTTTATATATATAATATAAATAATTAATAATGTTCATGTATAAGTTCATTAATATATTTTATTCGATTATTAGGATTATTTACAATATCATCAGTATAAGGTAATGCAATAAAAAAATCTATTTTTGAACATCCGCTAGAAAGTTTACGATAATGTAATAATAAAATATCATCATAAGAATTAAAAAACATTATATGCTTTAAATAATTCTGTTCAAATAAAATATGAATTCCCCAAACACAAATAGACATTATCATATTAATAAATTTAGGAATTTTATTAGTTTCATAATATTTATTATTGTTATTATTATTAATTTTATGCTCAGTAGGGAATAATTTTTCGGGGTGTAAGCATAATCCAAGCATCATAAATTTTCTTATATAAATATTAGAGCATTGAGGCTCTAATTTTTTTAAAATATCTTCATATTCTAAAGAATTATATGGATGTTCTTTAAAATATTTAGCTATTAATTTATCAACAGTAGGATATGGACAATGCAATAATAATAAACTATTAATATTATTATATTGTTGACTTATTTGTTTATATAAATTCATACTAAAATCTTGTAATTTCATAGAAATAGGCATAGCTATACGCTTAGCTTCTTTATTGGGTGTATATTGAGCAATCTTTTGCATAATATCCATTAATGTATCATGTTTTTGAATTATATTAGATAAATTTTCTAATATTGTAGAATTTTTATATAATGAATCTAATTCAAATACTTTAAAAATATTTTCTTCTCTCATTGTAATATTTAAAATATTTTTAATAAATAAATTTTTAATTGCTAGTTGTTTACTTGGTAATATTTGATGTGTCTGAATATTATAATTAAGCATTTTCATAATATAACAAACTCCTTTATATAAAAACATTTTTTATAATACATTATAATGGATTTATTTCTATATAATCAATTAATTGATTATATAGAAATATATTTATTATAAATTAAAAAATTTATCTTTATCAATAGTTATGAATTTATTATATAATATTTATAAAATATAATTAATATTATTTACATAAAAAAATAATTATTATAATTTATATATACTATTATTTTATATTTATTTTATGAATTGATTTCTCAATTAATATATAAAAAATTAATGATATATAAGACTTAGTTGAAACATTTTTTAATTTTTTCATAATTAAAATCCTTTCTATATTAATATATTTATATATTAAATAATTAAAAAAATATATTTTTTATAATAGATTTTTATTTTTAGATTAAAAAAGGTGGCAAAGTAAAATACATGAATAAAGTTCTGAATGATTTAATTGAATTAGGTTCTGCTAAAAAAGATGTTAAAGCATTTGGTAAAATATGGAAAATGCATACTTTAGACGCTAAAGATCAATTAGCTGCTACTAATTCTACAAGCGATTATGACACTCTTTCTAGAGTAGTAGCTTTAAAAGTTGCCATTATTGCTAATGCTATTGAAAGTGTAGATGGGCAATCTTTAGGTAATAAAAGCGAGCGTAGAGAAACATTTGGAAAATTACCAATTCCTATTATTAATTATTTATATAATGAATATGAAAAACTATTAGATTCTCAAAATGAAAAGTTAAATAATCTAACAAAAGATGATAATATTGATGATGAAATATCTATAAAAGATAATGAAATTTCATAAAAGAAAATTTATTTTTATAATATAAGCATTAAAGATTTTATATATTTTATAAAAAAACTATAATTTAAAATAAACTTATTATTTTTAAATTATAGTTTAATATTTGCCAAGATATTATCTTGGCATTTTTTTATATTATATTGATTTTTATAATACAAATTTATTCTAATTTATATTATAAAGATTCATGCTATGACTTTTTATAATATGAATATATTTATTAATTTAATTTTTTTTGAATAGCTTGCTTTGCCTCCGATTTATATCTCCGGCTAAAGCTAAGCTATTCAAAATATACTTTCCTTTACTTTTATATACTTTCCTTTTTAATCTATTTTATTCTAGTATATAAAATTAATAGTAATGTTAAAATAAATTTCTTTTACTTAATACAAATATTATTTTTCTAGAATATAAAGAAAAGAATATAAAGTTTAAAATTAACTAAAATATAGTATTAAGATATAAATATGTTTCGTGAAACTTTTATTTATACTATTATAAACTTTACTTATTAATTATAGTTTTTTTAATATCATGAAGAATAATTAATATAGTAATTAATAAAATTATTAATATACTTTCCTTTATTTTTATATTCTTTCCTTTTTAATTTATTTTAACTTAGTTATATTAAATATAGTGACAATTAAAATTAAATTCTTTAAAAACAAAAAATATTAAAATATATAGAAACAAGTTTTTAAGTATTAATGCATAAGAAATAAGGTATAAAATTAAAAAGTAACTATTTTATAGTATTAAGATATAAATACGTTTCGCGAAAATATTATCTATATTATTATAAGTTTTGCTTATTAATTATAACTTTTTAATATCGCGAAGAAAAATTTAATATACTTATTAATTTAATGCTTTCAAATAAGTTTGTTTTACTTTCGACTAAAATTAAGTTATTTGAAATATAGTTGCCTTAACTTCTATATTCTTTTTCTTTTTAATTTAATTCTACTCTAGTATATAAATTATAATAATAGTTAAAATTAAATTTTTTAAAAGTAAAAAATATTAAAAGTATAAAGTTAAAAAATAACTATATATTGTATTAAGATATAAATATGTTTCGCGAAAGTTTATTTATTATGTTATAAGCTTTGCTTATTAATATAATTATTTTTTAATATTACGAAAAAATTTAATATATTAAATTAATAAAATTATAAATACATTTTCCTTTACTTCTATATGTTTTCCTTTTTAATTTATTCTGCTTTAGTATATAAAATAATTATAATAATAGTTAAAATTAATTTCTTATAATCAATATTATCTTAATTATTATTTTAATACAATATGTTTATTAATTTTTCATAAAATATAAAACTAGAGTATAAAGTTAAAAATAATCTATTTATAGTATTAAGATATAAATATGTTTCGCGAAAATATTATTTATTATATTATAGGCTTTGCTTATTAATATAATTATTTTTTAAATTATGAAAAATTTTTAATATATTTTTTAAATTATACTACTATAAATATATTTTATTAATATTAAATTCATATCTTATATTTCATTTATATAAGATATGAATTATTTTTTTATTGAATATAATTATAATCCGAGGAGAAAATATAATTATTATGAGCTATTTACCAAATAATATAATTAGTCAAAATAATAATCAATCTATAAATATAAATAATATATTTGATAATAATAATACAAATGATAAAATAAATAATCCGCATAATCATGTTAGTATTAATAATCAAGTAAATATTGATCCTATTCAAGAACAATTTAAACGTATGTCCGAAAGACATAAACAAAAAAAGCTACAACAAGAAAAAGAAAAACAAAAACATAATAATAATAGCAACAGCAATGATAATAATAGTGATAATACTAATGATAACAATAATGATAATAATAATGATAATAATGATAATAACAATAATGATAATGATTATATAAAAATTATTACATCAGATATTGATATACAATTACAACATAAAAATCATTTATTAAATTTAATTTTTGATGATTATACTGTTATTTTTATTCAATATTATAATTATAAGTTAAAATTACGCAGTCTAATAACTCGTGATAGTGAAAATGCTTATAAAAATGCTAGTAATTATCCCGAGAATCAATTTTATTCTATGTATCAATTATTTATATTATCATATGCTTTATTAGAAATTGATGATTATATATTTAGTAATTCAGATGAATGTTTAGAATTCTTATATAAGCTACCATATAAAGATATTAATAAATTATATACAGTTTTTTATAATGATATTAAGCAACAAAATCAAATTATTAATAATTTAAGTTATTTTTATGATTTAGTTAATGAGCCCTTTTTCCGAATGAAATATAAAGTAATGAAAGCATTCAATTGCTTGCCAACAGAACAGCGATGTAAACAATTAAATGATGCGCAATGGCTATGGCTTTATTATAATTTAGAAGAAGATATGTTTGAACGAATGGACGAAATTCAAGATAATTTAGATTATATCGGATTTTATTTAAATTCTGATGCGGCTAAAAAAATTATGAAGCATAATCAAGATTATAGAAAAAAAAGAGATCATAAACGCAAATTACGATTTACTAATACTAATATTTCTACTGATAATAAACAGCAACAACAAAATAATAATACTACTACATCAGCTAACCAAGTATTAGATAATTTTTTTACTTCGACTCCAATAACTAATGATAATACAGTGTATAATACCACATTTGAGCAAGAATTAGCTGCAGCTATAGGTACGACTGATATATCTAAATTTACTGAAATTAGTGATGATAATGAAGCCGGTAATCCATTCGAAACAGAAGAAGAATTTTTAGAACGTTTACAAGCTTTTGCGCCAGTAGCAGGTACTAATTATGGTTATTCAAAACCTGAAAAACCGCCTAAATTAAGAGTTGCACGTAAAGAAAATTACATGCCTGATGCTAATATTAATGGTAAAAATGAAAGTAGAATACAACGCTATTTACGTAATACAGTAAAACAGCATCATTTTAAAAATTTAAATGTTAATCCATTACCGGTTCAACAAAATTTACAATCAATAAATAATAATGTTCATAATAATAATGTTAATATTAAGAATAATAATATTAATATTCCTACTAATAATACATTATCAAATAATAATAAATCATATATAAATAATATACCTATACAAAATGAAAAAATAAACAAACAACAAATAAATGATGCACGTAAGCAACAAGCTGATATTGATTTTATGCATAAAATGAATATTACTAATTTACAAGAAATTGAAGATTTTAAGAAAATAAAAGATAATCAAAATTTAGATTTTATAGAATTAGATGATGATTAATAATAATCACTTATTAAATAAGAGGTGATTAAAACTAATGAGTGCTATAGGAGATGCCATTCGTGCTGCCGAAGATGCTAGATCTGCAGCTGATGTAAATAGTATATTAAATCAAAATGATATTGAAAATATACGTAATACATTGACATCTACTTTAAATACTAGCATAATTAATATTTTAGATGAAGAATTCCCGCAACAATTAGCATCTAATGTAAAAACAATATTACCAGCTGTATTAGATGCGGTATTTGCTGCACACAATGATTATTTTAATGATCCAAATAATGAAACTAAACAGAATAATTTAACTGCAATTGATCAGGCATTAACACAAGCTTTAGCTGCACTAGAACAATTAGATAAAAAAAATGCTTTAACACAAGAATTAGGCTTTGATTCTGATAGATTAAATATAATATCAAATGCATTAAATACTTTAAATAATAGTATTACTAATATTCAACGAAATACTAATAGTCATTCACATCAAGAAGTATCTCAATCATTAACTGCTTCAAAAAATAATTTACAAAATACACAAAATATAGTTCAAGAAAATATAAATACTAATAATAGGGCGAATATAGAACCAGAAGATATTACTTTAAAAACTAAAAAAGTAACTGAAGATTTAAAATTAGCTAAAGATGCTGCTAACGATTTTAGAAAATCTTTATTTTCATTATTTAATTTACATGCTACAGAAGGTTTATCTAATGCTGCGAATTTATTTGAAGAAATAAATAAATCTGCACTTACAGCTAATGAAGCAATTGAACGCTTACATCATTTATCTATTAATGATAAAATTGATTCACCCGAAGCTGTACAAGGCGCTAATGAATCATTAAGAAAAGCTAGGCAAGAAATAGAAAATTTAGTTAATCGCTCACAGCAGGTTAATGGACAAATTGCTCAAGCTTCAATGGGCGACATAACTAATTTTTATACTAAACTATTAAATATGGGAACAGGTGTAGATATTTCTACTGCCGAAATAAAATCCAATTTAAGTAAACTAAATATTAGTGCATTAGAAAGACAACAATTAGAACAAGCTTTAAATGAAAATAAGCAGCAAATTGAAGAATTGTTAAATATTACACATCAAGAATTCACTACAGCCTTTACTAAAAAAATTGATGATATAGTTTCTGGTATAGATACAGCAACCAATAAGACACTAAATCAATTTGCTGTAGGTAGAGGCTTAAGTCAAAAATATATTTCATCTTTTAATCAAGCCGGACAAGCTTCTACTAATATATGGCAAATAGCTACCGGTATTGAACAGACTAAAGATAGATTTTCTATAGGTAGTTTTGGTTTCGGACGGCCAAATTTATCATCAATAAAAGAAAATGCATCAGTAGCGGGACAAATGCACTTTGAATTGCAAAATTCTATACGTGAATTTGCAGGATTACATGATAAAGCTATAGAATTAAAACAAAAAGGATTGCATAATCAAAGCCAAGCAGCTTTGAATAATGCTGATAAATTATTTGAATCTATAGCTAATATACAAGCAGAATTTTCTGCACGTGCTTTACGTGCTGTTAAAAAATGGAATCAATTATCTGAAAAAGAAAAGAAACGACTTGATCCTACTGGTCAAATGGATAGTAATATTAAAACATTAAGTAGACAATTACTGAATAGTAATACATCAGTTATTTCATTAACTCAAGCATTTAATATTAAAATGAATTCTACTACTAAACGTCAATTAGAACAATTAAGGCAAGATACTAAAGATATAGTTAAATTGGATCAAGAAGTAAAAAAATCTAAAGATAAAACAGAATTTACTATTAAACAATTATCTAATTTCCTTCAATCAGCAATTAATGAAATAAGATCAACTATAAATTCTACGCGGCAGGTATTTAATACATTTGGCAATTTAGGCACTGCATTTTTAGGTCCAATAGAATCATTAACAAAAATATATGAATATTATCGTAAACAAGGTCATTCTAAATATGCAGCTATGGGTACTGATGCTTATATTGGCTATTCTAATTTAGATGAATCAGCAGATCGTGCATATAGTAGATTAATGGCCGGTAATGATTTATATGAAAGATCTGGCGGACGTATTGATAGAGAAATATATGATAAACAATATCAAGCAATACTAAAACAAATAGGCGGTAGATATGGATCTACACCAGAACAAGCTGTTCAAGAAGCAGAAGAATTATCTAAACAAACCGCGTTATTAAAAAGTGTATATGGCGTAGATGATTCATCTATTATGCAAGCTTTAAAAACATATTTTAAAGATATGGATAAATCACCCACAGAGGCTATGGATGCTTTAGCAAAGCTAACAGTACAAGCACAAGCTGCTAATATACCTTTAGGACAATATTTATCTAAAGTATCTAGCTTATCAGAAACATTTATGCAAGTAGGTATTGAAGGTGAACAAGCTAGTATTATTTTAAATCAATTACTACAAAATGGCATTAGAATGGAAGTAGCAGAATCTGTAACTTCACAAGTTGCTTCAGTAGCTGGGCGATTTTCAGAAAATAAAAATAAAATAGCTTTTACTGGTGTTTTACAAGGCGAAGATCCTTTTCATGCTATAGCAATGTCAATGTACACACATACCGCAGATGGTAAACCTCGCGAAGGTTGGGGTAAAGAAATAGGCAAAAAATTAGATACATGGATAAATACAGTTGCTAATATTTATGGAGATGATCCTGATAAACGTCGTATGGGCGTTACAGATATTTTAAAAGGCGAAGGCTTTGACCAGCGTGCATCATCCATGCTAGCTTCAGTATTTATTGAGCAAGGAAATAATCATATATTTCAAGATATGCTAGTAAATGAACTAGAGAAAAAAGACAATCCAAACGCCACAATGGAAAGCTTAAACAAAAAAATTAATACACAGCTAGAACAAATGGTTAATCAATTAGCTAAAAGTGATAAATTATCAGCACAATTAGATAGTAAATTATATAGAGAAGCCAAGCAATTCGGTAATAAATTAGATTCTATATTACAAGCTTTAACACCAGCTATTATTGAATTTCAAAAACAAATGCTAAAATTTGCTATGGAAGCCTTAAAATTAATACAAAAATTAGTTACTTCAGATATATTTAAAAATTTAGTTGATTCTATAGTAAAAACTATTAGTGATATACCTAACTTTTTAAAAGATTTAGAAGGTAAATTAGATGAATTAATCGGTTGGGGCCAAAGCTTAATAGAAGGTAATAGCAGTGATGAAGATAAAAATGCTAAACAATTACAAGATGAATCACATGCGCCATTCAGTGATACTACATCATTACCAGCTACAGGATTAGGAGTGGCTGCAGGTATGCTTATGCCTGGAGGCATTATAGGTAAGACTATAGGTACTTATGTTTTTACTACTATATTTGATAAAATTGGTGATGCATTTAATAATGCTGCAGCAGAAAAAGATACTAATGGTAATGTAATTAAAGATAGTAATGGTAATATACAATATAAAAATACTATATTAGGTGATACAGTACAATGGTTTGCTAATAAAGAAAGACCATGGAATGATGATAATAATTCATTAGCTTCTATAGGATCTATAGCCAGTACAGCAATCATTACTAAAACATTAGGTAATATACCAGCCTTATCTTTAACTCGTGAAGGATCTGCTTTAGCTAAAGCAGGTAGATTTGGTGTACGTGGAGCTATAGCTATTGCATTAGGCGGATTAATAAAACATATGTTTAGTGATTCACCTACAAGTAAATCAGATATAACTGAATCTGATACTAATAAATCTGATATTGATGAAGAATCTGCAATTGATAAATTCTTTAATTTATTTTCTAGTAAAAATGAAAAAGTATTAGGTGCAAGTCAAGTTATTAATCAATCTTATACATCAGAAAAACAAGATATAATTAATAAACAAATAGCAGAATCTAATAAATCTACTAACGTAACAACTACACACAATGAAGAAGAAAATGAATCAATTTTTACTATGCTATCTAATTTAATATTTACTAAAGCTTCAGCTGCATCATTAGAAGATCATGTTAATCAAACATCATATTATAGTCAAAATAACGTTTCTGAACAATTATCTACAAATAAAGATAATAAATTTATTAATACAAATACAGCATTAGAAAGAATATCAGTAGATAATCAAATAAATAAATTTGTAGCATCTAATATTGCATCTAATTTAAATGAATTCGGCTACGATCAAATTAATCAAAGTATAGTTACAAAAAATATATTTAATCAAGATATGTCTACAGATAATATATCATCTGAAAACTTATCAATAATTAATAATGATGAACAATTATTTTCTAATAATTTATCACATACATTATTTACTAATGCATCAATTACATCACTGGATAAAAATAATATAGTAAATCAAAATACTACAGAAAAAAATCAAAATGAAACAGCTGTATTAGGCACGTCAAAAAATATTAATCAAGAACAAGCCAGTTTATTTGATATATTAGCAATAACTACAGGTATTACTGCTGGTTCTATATTTACTTATAATTTTGCTACTGGATTTTTCAAACAAATAGGAGAATCATTAGCTGGTGAAGAGGCATTATCTCCCTGGGAAAGAATTAAAAACGTTTTTAAACATTTCATTAATATATTAAAAACATCTTTTACTGATATAAAAAATATTATTAACACTTTATATAAAAATGTAATTAATTTACCGAATATTATAGCTAATGCAATTAAAGTAAAATTTACAGATATTAAAAATTATATTAAGTCAATTCCTAATAATATAAAAACAACTTTTCGCGCTAAAATTATAGATAATTGGCAATTAGCTAAGCATCAAGTTAATATAGAAAATAAAATAAAAGAAATAGATAAATTAATTAAAGAAACAGAAAAAAAATTAAAAATTAATCCAAATGATGCTACATTAACAAAAACATTAGAAGGATTAAAACGAGATAAGCAAGTACAACAAGTATTATATGCCAAACGACAGCAAAAAGTTGATTTAAATACTGCAAAGAAATGGTTACCAGAATTTCAATCTAGTAAATATCAAAAAATATTTAACGAATTTGATCATAAATTAAATAATAAATTATTAAATCGAAATGTTGACGAATATGATTCAATTGAAAAAAAAATACAAAAAAATAAAACTAGAATAGCTAATATCAATGAACAAATTGATATGACAAAAAAGCAAATAAATATAGAAACAGATGCTGATAAACGTATAAAATTACAAAAACAGTTAGAACGCTTTGAACGTACAAAAAACTTGTTTGAGAAAGGTAATATTGTACATTCAGATAATTTAACAAAAATTATAGCTAGTAATAAAACTGAATTTGAACGTGTTATCGGTACTACTTTAAGTGATTCTGAATTTACAGATATTAAAAACATTATTACTGAAAACAAAGACAAACAAAAAACTATGCAAAAACTAACTGATTATAATCGTAGAAAAGAAGCTTTAATAGAATCTTTACGAAATGAACAACGAAAATTAACATCCACTTCTGCTACTGATAGAGCAAAATTTAATCGTATTGAAAAGATTATTAGTAAAATTACAGATAAAATCACTACGAATAAAGGCGAAATTAAAGATTTAGAAAAAGCTATTAAACAAGGCGAAACTAATCTTGGAAAACAAATTAATGATGCTAATACCTTTTTGCGTAGAGTTATGAAAAATGGCTTTAGTTCTACTAAAACTTTAATAAGTAAAACATCATCAATATTAGGCGAAGCATTAACTGGAATGTTTGATTTAACAAAAGTCAGTATTACTAATACTGCACAATCAATGTTGGAAATTATTGGTAAAGTCTTTGGTGATACGGCTAAAACAGTCGTTGATAATTTGTTTAAACGTGCTAAAAATGTTTTTGGTATATTTGAACATTTATTAAATGGCATTAAACAAATAGCTAAATTCTTCAAAATTGGTGGAGCCGCAACTGAAGCTACTAAAGGATTAGGCATATTAAGTAAAGTTCAGCAAGTAGGTAAATTTTTAGTTAATCATATACCAGGATTAAAAAATATTATAAATAAATTTAAAGCTTTACCTCCGGCATTTAAGAAAGGTGCTAAGTGGGTATTTAATAAAATACCAATGGTAAATGCAGTTGCTACTGCTGGATCTTTTGGCATCGATTTTGTTTCAAATCTTGAACGTGGCGCAGATTGGACTACAGCATTAAAAGTAGCTTTAGGAGATAATGCAGAAAGAATTATAGAAGCTGCAGCAATGTTTGGCGGACCTATTGCTTGGGCTGGTTATGCCGCGAATAATCTATTACCAATACTGCATATGTTTGGCTTTAATGTACCAGACAAAACTTTAATTAGCTTAATAGGCGATTTAATAGGTGTACATGCTTCTTATAGCGAAGATGAGAAAATAACAGAATTTTCTAAAGATCTAGCTCAAAAATATCCAGAATTAGCACAAAAGCCAGAATTATTGAAGCAGGTTGCTGCTGGGCAAATAAATCTTGAACAAGCTTTAGCATCTATAATTAGCGATGCTTCATTAGAACAAATGAGTACAGAAGAAATGCAAAAATGGCTAGAACAAGAAAAGAATACTGGTAATGAATTAGCTGCACGTATATCAGATGCTATTGCTCAAGGAAAAATATCGATTGAAGAAGCAACAGATCAATTACATAATGATCCTAAAAAATTAGCTGAACGTATAGCTCAAGCAGAGCAAGAATCTAATGCCGCGGATGATACAGATATTAATGATGATACAGATATAGATACTGATGATACAAATACTAATAAAAATGATAATAAAGCGGTAGATAAAAGTACTACTAAAGAAAAGTCTAAAGTTACAGAATATAAAAGAAAATATAAAGATGCTTTAAAAGAATTAGAAAGAATAAAAACATTAGAAAATATATCAGATATTAAAAAGCAAGAATTAATTAAATCATTAATTGATGAACAAATTACTAATATTGATAATGATTATACTCGTATGAAAGATAAAATTAATATTAGTAATTTAAGTGAAGAAAAGAAAACTGAAGTATTATCTAAATTAAAAGAAGAACATATTAAGCATATTGATAATATAGAAAAATTAAAAACTAATCAGATTACTGAAGAACAATTTAATAAATCCTATATTGAGTCAAAAAAATCATTAGAAGAAATGGCAGGTTTATATTTTACTTCTGTTTCTAATGAAGAAAATATAAAAAATATAAATCAGAGATATTACGTGGATCCTATTAAAGAAGCACAACGTATATTATCTATAAGTAATGATTATAATACTGAACATAAACAGATGATTACTAATTTATCTAATGAAAATATTAATCGTGTAGATAATGAATATCAATATATGCTAAATCAAATAAATAATAGTTCATTAACTGAAGATAAAAAGAAAGAAGCAATTAAGCAATTAAATAAACAATATGAAGTTAATAAACAACAATCTAATACATTAAAGAAAAATTTAATAAATACTACTAATGTAAATGAAGCTAATACTTTATTACAACAATTCCAGCAATCGTATGATAAATCAAAGAAACAATTAGAAGATAATATAGGATTAAAATATAAAGACGTACCTGAAACAGCTGATGAAGCAGAAGAATCTAGATCACGTATTACTAATAAAATGACGAATAGTATTACTGATGAACAGAAAAAAATGCAAAATTTACAATATATAACCAATATTACTATTAATGAATTTATGGATTTACATGAAGAATTAATGGCATCATTACAAAAGAATATAACTGAAGATCATAAAAATATATATGATAGTATAGGAATCACTCATAAAATTTTATTAGATTTACAGCAAAGTATAGCTAAAGCTGGTGCAGCAATTGCATATACTATATCACGTGGCAGTCCTGGTACAGGAAACAGTAGTAATGCTTTAGGAGATATATCTACTATTACTAATCACCCAGAAATAGAAGCAAAATTAGAAGCAGCAGCAAAACAATTTAATGTAGATCCAGCATTAGTTAAAGCTATAGCGCAAACAGAATCTGGTTGGAATCAAGATTCAATTTCTCCTCAAGGAGCAATTGGTGTCATGCAACTTATGCCTAGTACTGCAGCAAGTTTAGGCGTAAATCCTAATAATATAGATCAAAATATATATGGCGGTGTAAAATATTTAAAGCAAATGCTAGATACATTTAATGGTAATGTAGAATTAGCAGTAGCTGCATATAATGCTGGACCAGGAGCAGTTAAAAAATATGGTAAAGTACCTCCTTATTCGGAAACGCAAAATTATGTTAGAAAAGTATTAAAATATCGTGAAGGATATGTAGGTAGAGAAGTATTACCTAAAGATGAAAAAGGCCAATCAGTAGGTAATCATTCTAGCGAACGTAAAGCAAGACAAAATGCTGCAGCAATAGCACAAGGCGAAATTACTAGATGGACTAATGATAATGAACAGTTATTATATGAAACATTATCTGATATGGTTCTTGACGGCAAACATTTTTCTGATGCAGAAATAGCTGGTATTATGGCTTATGTAAAATATGCGAATCCTAATTTCGATGCCATTTTAAATAATGAACATGGCGGAATATTTGCACTAGGCGGAACTAATAAAGAAAGAACTTTTAAAATATTAAAAGAATTAAATAAAGATCCAAATAATAAGCTAGCTCAAATTGTGGCATCAATTAGAGCTTTAGGCACTAAGCCAAATAATAAAGACGGTACAAGTCATAATGTCAATATGGCTAAATTACGAGGCAAAATTCTAGCTGAGCAAGCTGGTTGGGATGATACTGATATTGAACGAGTAATGGAACAAGCCGAAAAGTATTTTAAGCAATTTTCTAATCAAACTGTATTAGGAGTATCGGAAGAAATATCTGGCGCTAATATGTATGCTTTAAACGATGGTCGCCAGCCTAAGCCAGTAGATCAAGGCGGAGCAAATGTAGTATATATACCTGATCGTCCATCAGGAGGTACATATCATATAGATCCACAAACTGGTTATGGATGTACTAATTTTGCTGGAGCAGCTTTTTATAATAGTCATATGGGTACTAATTATTCAAGTATTAGCGATTGGGCAAGTGCATTAGATAGTATGAGTGATGAAAAAGGATTTACTAGTGCTGCTGAATTTCAATCTTTTATCGCTAATTGGTTTAAAACTAATCCCAATTCTCCATTATTTTTATTTCAAGTAGCAGGTGCAGGTAATCGTGGTAATCATGCTATTAATAAAAATTCTGGTCATCATGCTACTAATATTATTGGATTGACTACTGATGAACAAAATGCAATTATTGGTGATCCATTAGGCGGTAAAATATATACTGTGCCAATTAGTCAAGTATGGGATGATACTGCAGGCAAATATATGACTAATGCTTATGGTGATAATTGGGGCATGCAAGGTATGACATATGGTAATACTTTATGGGTACCTAGAAGTCCTAAACAAGTAGTAATTGATACTAGTAATCTAATACCTTCTCGTACAGGTAGTGTTACATCCTCTGCTACACAATCATATGGAACTAATCCATATGCACATATGACTGAGCAAGATATTTATAATCATATTATTGGTGCTCCTATAGGTTTTAAAGGTACTTATAATATAGATCCATATAAAGATACATATAAAGCAGGTTATGAAAAATTATATATTGATAGAATGCGAAATATTGAAGAAGAAAATCAAAAACGTACAAAGCGCTATGAACAACGTAAATTAGAATTAGAACAAAAATATGGATCTATGGTTAATACCACAGATACTACTGATACTGATAAAACTAGTACTACAAATAAAACTAATACTACAGATAAAACTGAAGTAACTGGTAAAATAGATGCTACTGAAAAGGAAAAAGAAACAGTAGCACAGAAAGAAAAACGAGAATTAGAAGAAACTAAAGCACAATTAGAGGATTTAGTACGTCGTACTATTGATGTAGAATATACTTATAATTCTAATAATACTCTATATACAAATAGATTAATACAAGAACAAACTAATCAAGAAGAATTAGCACGTATTGCTAATTATCATTATAAATATACGACTAAGCCTCAATATATCACTGAAGCACTTAATGAGCAATTATATACTTTACCATATACTTATGAAGCAATTAATAAAATACCTGAATATGATTTAATTTCAGATCAGCAAGATTTATATCAATCAAATAAAGAATCATCGATTATTACAGAAGAAGAATATAATACATTAAATGAAGACGAAAAAGAAGAATATACTAATATTAGCGCAGAAAAACATATTACTGCAGAACAATTTCAATTATTAAGTGAACAAGTTAAACAATATTATACATTAAATAATAATGCAATAAATAATAATTATAAAACTGCTATACAATATCAGCAATTAGAAGATAAAACAAAATATAAACCTATCACAAGTCAATTAATTAATCAAGAAAAATATGATCAATTACCGGAACAATTACAAAAATTATATTCTATTAATACTAATATAGAATCTATTAACCAAGCAGAATATAATAATTTATCAGAAGAAGAAAAGAAAAATTATACTCAAAAAAATGTTATTGCATATAAAAAATCTACTAAATCATCTAATAATCAATATATATATGAAAAAATTAATAAAGCGAATGAATATAAATTACAAGAACAATATAAATCTTTAGTAGGTACACCATTATATCAGTCTGAAAATCCTATAACAGAAAAAGATGGAATTGTTACTATTGATTTTGAACAAGCAGTAGCACCGCAAGAAGGATTAGTAAAATCTGGCGAAGTAAAAGAAGAATTAACATTTGAAGAATGGAATACTTTGCCGGAAGAATTAAAAAATAAATATGCTATAAATACTAATGCTGTAAATCAAAATTATATAAGTCAAAATGAATGGGAAAAACTTTCACAAGAAGAAAAAAATAAATATAGAAATATTATTAATCAGAAAGAACAACAACGACGTATTAGTAATATTAAAAATGAATCTAAAGCAGATAATATTCATGAAATAGAAGAAATTATTACACAAGAACAGTATAATCGAAAAAGTAAAAATGAACAAGCTTTATATGAACCTACTAGGGCTAATGTTTATTATCGTAATAATACGGATAAACAATATCAATTAAATAATATAGTATATGCTAAAGATAATATAGAAGCACAAAATATATTAAATGGAAATTTATATCGTTTAGCTAATCAATCTGATGCATTATATCAATTAACTGAGCCTACAGATGAAACTAGTGATTCTCAAATTATATCACAAGAAGTATATCAACAATTATCTAAAGAGGAACAAGCTAAATATAAACAAATGAATGAATATATTGATAAAATTCAATATAATAAATTAAATGTACAAGATCAAAATAAATATACTTTAACTGATATTAATAATATTATTACTCAACAACAATGGAATAAATTAACAGATAAAGAAAAACAACAATATAGTCCTATATTAACTACGCAAAATTTAACCCAGCAACAATTTGAACAATTGCCACAGCATATTAAAGAATTATATCAATTAAATAATATAACTAAATATAGAAAAAAGAAATTAAATAATGTATATGAAAGTATATCTAAAAATGAAGCATTTGCAATAGCTAATCAAAAACTAATACAAAATAGATTAAAATTTGCAGATGATAATAAATTATTAGATTATTATAATATTAAAATTAATGATGAACAGAATAAACAACAAATAATTAAAAATATTCGTCAGAAAAAAGATTTACAAGGTAAAAAGATTGATAAGAAAGAATTAACAGCTTTAATAGATTCAGGTTTAACTGAAGATCAAGCTTATATTCAATATTTACAACAGCATGATACTGATAATAAAATTGATGTATTAGGCGATATTAATACTTCAGCATTATATGAATTAACACCTAATTATGCTGACAAAAGTAAACGATTGCCTAAAATTAATATATTACGTAGTAAACAACAAACAGAAGAAGCGACTAGACAGATTGAAGGATATGAAAAAGGTAAAAAAGTTTCTTTTTGGACTGATGAATCTGGAGCTGAAAAATTTTATAATAATCAGCAACAATTATATACAACAGCTGATGGTAAAAATTTAAAACAATCAGATTTCTTTACACGTTTATTAGGAATAGAATTAGAACAAATAACTGATGGTAGAGAAAGAACTGAAGCAGATTGGTCTGAAGCTGCAACTAAAGCTTTACAGAAAATGTCACAATGGCAAGAATTTAATATGAACAGTGAAGAATTGATGGAATATTTAGGAATTAATATTAATCAATCTGGATATTTAGGTGATATTGCTCGTGAACAAATATATAGCAATATTATTAATGGATTAGCACCTAGCGGAAAGCCTTGGATAGAAGATATTATGAAAGCTGATGCTATGATTAGGCAAATGATAGCTAGAGAATTTACAGCAAAAGAAGCAAAAGAAAAAGAATTACAAGATCAAATTAATCTTTTAAAAACAAAACAAGATTTAAATGATGGCACAATTCATAGATTAGCAATGCAATATACGTTAAAAAATGACGAAACTGGTATATATACTCAAGTGGATGTAACAGATCCAGCAGTAGAATATGAATTAAAGCAATTAAAATTAATTGAAGAATTATATACTCCAGGTGAAAAAAGTTTCACAGAAAAGCATCCAGAACAATTAGTATCATTTAATACTTATTATGGTGGATTGTGGGGAGAAACATCTAAGAATTCTTACGGTGGATTAACAGGTGAAGGAATATGGAGATTATTATCACAACCTAATGCTAATGGAGAAAAAATAATTAATTATAATCCTGATAAAGCAGCCGCAATACGTTCAGCTGGCACTATGAATGAACGTATAGGTAGAGGCTGGCAAGCTCCTGGTAAAACATATGGCGATTTTACAGGCAAAGGCGGTGCTTCAATATTAATGTCTATACCATCATATATATCTGGTACTACTCCTGAAGCACAAGCAAGAGCTAAAGCTGAACGTGAAACTTGGCGTACTTATGGAGATTATGCTAGAAAACATACATCGGGTGAATTAGATGTTAAACGTGTATATAACGATAGACAAAATCAAACAAATTATACTATACGTGATAAAGTTACTGGTGGAAAACTAAATGTAACTTTACAAGGTAATGCTATCACTGAACAAGCTATGAGAATTATAGCTGATAGTATAAGAAAAGGTATAAAAGAATATGGTGGAGATTTATTTGAAAGCTTTGATGTAAATATGAAATAAGACAATAAAAAATTGTCTTTATTTTTTTTATATAATAAAATATAATAAAAGAGGTAATAAAATTTGGCTCGACAAGGTGCACTAGTGCGTGATGCACAAAATATTTTTGGTGCTGAATTAATTAGCTCTTCACCAGAGTTTAATACAAGTACCGATGAAAATTTTATTTATAATCGATTTACGGCCGAGTCGCAAAATATTTTATCGAATGATGATACTACTAATAGAATTAAACGCGGAACAATTCAATTATTAGATCAACTGCGTAATTTTAGTAGACAAAATCCTGGTAATGAAACAGAAATAAATCGATTAATTAATGATTTAGCTAGAGTATTGGTTGAACAACCTATTTTAAATATAGATAATTTTGATCCTAATGATGCTGATAGCATATCTGGCTTACAAACATTTATGCAAGTATTCGGTAATAGTGATGTATCTCAGTATTTTGAACAAAATAATATAGTTGTTAAAATTTCTGAGTTTTTAGCTCAAGCTGGAGAAGACGCATTTACTTCACAACAAACATTATTAACTTTACGTAGCATGGAAGAATCTATGAAAATTATTAATAGTATTACTGATTCTTCTAAACTAGATAAATACAATAATTCATTATTAAATGTATTTACTATATTACGTGATCATAAAGACGTTACTATATTTGAAGATATTAATAAACAAATTAATAGTATTAATCAGCAAACTAAGCGAATGACTGAAGACTTTTCACAAGATATATGGGAAGATGCAGCATATCAATCTATAGATGCACAAGTAAATCAATTAGACGATTTAGCTAATCAAGTTAGTCATTTACATGATCGAGCTGTCACTATGCTCAATAATAATGATATTCAAGACTTAAGCATGGAGCATATAATTGGCGTATATAATCAATTATCTAAAATAGCTTCTGCTAGTAGTTTTGTCTCAGATAGTTTAATTGGTATTATTAATACTAATAAGCAATTAACTCAAAACGAAAAACAAAAGTTAATAGATAAATGTAAACGTTTAAGTATGCAGAACAATAATATATTATCAGCTAAATTTACTGATATGTTAAATAATCGAATATCACAACGTTTAACAGAAATTACCGCTAATAAACATAATAATTTAAGACAAATATCTAATATTAGTGGTATGGGACAAGCATTAAATTCTAGTATACAATCATCAGGACAGGCTGCAACGAGTTTAGCACAAGCTACATATACATATAAAGAAACGCAGAAAGAAAGACCAATATTTTCTTTTGGCTTATCTTCATCGATGAAAAAATTACATGATCACGCAGCTTTTTTTAGTCAATTAGAAATGGAATATAATCAAGCATCTGCTACAATCGATAAAATACATACACAAGCAGAAAAGGCATTTGCAGAAGGCAATTTTGAAAAAGGTCAAATTCTCATGGATGCTTATAAAAAGCAAATGGGCAGTTTAGTACATTTAGTTGAGCAAATGGGATATCAAGCTGAAGCAATGTCTAATACATATAATTCATTATCAAAAAAACAAAAAGATAGCTTAAGTCCAGAATTCAGAAATCATATGCAAACCGTTATTAGATCACAATCAGAAAGTTCACGTAATATATTAGTACAAGTTGAAAGTTTAGGCTTAAATGTAGATACACGTAAGTTAAGGCATTTTTCGCAATTAGCTGATCAATTTGAAGAATATAATAAGGAATTAGATAAGCATAAAGATAAACCAAATAATTATTTACAAAGCATACGTAATGCTTATAATGAAGCAAGAGGTATTATTCATTCTATTCAATCATTTCATAGAAATATATTTAATACATTCGGACTTGGATCTATTTCATTAGGGCCTATATCTGTATCGCGAGAAACATTTAATTATCATGTTGAGCAGGGACGAAAGCGTTATGCTTCAATGTCTGCAGATGCTTTTATAGACGTTAATGATTTAAATGCTAGTGCTAGATTAGCTCAGGAACAAATGCTAGCTAGTAATGAATTATATCGAATATCTGGCGGTAGAATATCGCAATACGCAATAAGAGATTCATATGAAAATATGGTTCGTAATATGGGCGCAGCACCAGGAATTAGCCCAGAACAACGTAGTGCTGATATGGATTTCTTTGCAAAAAATACAGTATTATTACAGCAAGTATATGGAATAGATCAATCTACTATTACAAACGGATTAAAAACTTTTTATGTAGATATGCGAATGTCTGCAGATCAAGCAGCTAATGCTTTCGCAAAATTAACACAACAAGCTATAGCATCAAATGTACCTATTGATCAATATTTATCTACTTTTAATGAATTAGCTAAACAATATATGACTATAGGTATTACTGGTGATAGAGCAGGAATAGTATTAGATAAATTGGCAAGAAATCATTTACGTATAGACATTGCAAAAGAAGTAGCGAGTCAATTAGGACAAGCTATGTCCAAATTTTCACAAGATAAAAATAAAGTTGCTTTTGCTGCAGTTAGATTAGGTGAAGACCCATTTCACGCTATAGCTAAAATGGCATATACACATGATGCTAAAGGCGATCCTAGAGATGAATGGATAGATGATGCAACTAAATATGCAGATTCACTCGTAGATGCCTATGCTCCAATAGCAGGAGATAACGAAGACATACGTAGAATGATATATACAGATTTATATAAATCTACATTTGGTTTTTCTAATAGATCTGCCTCAATATTAATTGATGAATTATTTAAAAATGGTAATACTTCCCAATTTAAAGAATTATTTAAAAAAGAATTAGCAAAAGTAAATAATCCAAATGCCACTTTAGAAGACTTAAATGCTGAAGCATTAAGACATTTAACTAAAATGGCTGGTATATTATCTCAAGCCGATCATACAGAAGCAGAATTAAAAAGTCATTTATTTGAACAAGCTCAGCATTTCGGATCAATTGTAGATGATTTATTACAAGCATTTGCACCATTATTAATGACAATTCAAGGATTAATACTAGAAGTATCATCAAAAATTGTTGATTGGCTTAAAGAAATAGTATCGAGCGATTTATTTACACAAGGCATAGAGCATATAACTGAAGCATTAAAAAATCTACCTGTTTTATTTGGTGCATTTTTTGGCTTTATTTTCTTGCGCAAAATTAGTACATTAGTATTTAGCTTGGCTAGAGCAGTATTAGGCCCAGCTGCAGGATTATTATCTGTAATACTGAAAAATCCTCGTATATCAATACCTTTAGCTGGATTAGCTACGTTAGCAGGAATTATAACTAATAAAGATTCTATAATAGAGTCTATTAAAGATTTTAAATTACCTTCATTAAATATAGGCGATATTAATTTAGATAATATTAAAATAGATGATATAGCTAAAAAATTTTCATTTTTTAACAAGTCAGACGAAAAAGATTCAGAATCGCCAACAAAGATTAAAGATTCAGTATTTGATTCAATAAGTAAGAGTATAGATGATATTCACATATTAGATGATACTAATATTTTTGATAAAGATAATATAAAGCATTTAAAAGAAAAAATAACAAATATAGGTGCTGCTGCAACCGATTTTAGATATCAATTATATGCTGAAAATACTGATAGAAAAGATATTCAATTAATTAGAAGTTTAACAGATCAATCATATGAATATAATGATGAAAATGAAGATAATAATGAATTTGATACTGATAAATATATAAATAATGCTACAGAAATAATACAATCATATCAACAACCGGTTAAAACTATAGATGATAAGCAAACTACATCTAAGTCAAAAGAAAATACTGCAGATACAATTGTTATGGGTATTTCTGAAACAATTAATACAAATAAAGAATATAATAATGCAGAGCAAATTAATACTAATATAATTAATCAACAAACTATTAATGATGAACGAATTAATAAGACAGATATAACCAATCAAAATAAAGTTAATACTGTAAAAACTAATTTAGAAAATATAAATAATAAATTAACAAGCAATAATGAAGAATTTAATAATACGTATAATGTTAATAAAATAGCAAATAATGAATATATTAATAATGATAAAATTACTAAAGAAAAAAATATATATCAGTTAGATAATGAATATAATACTACAGAAGCTAATATTAAATTATTAAATTCAGAATTAATTACTAATAAATTAACTAATATAGATGAAGCAATAAATAAATTAATACAAGCGAAATTAATTAATAAAACTGAACATGATATACAACAATTTGATAAAGGAATGTATAATCGAAGAGATAGTATTAATAATAAAAAAGAATATGCTAATAAATCTATCATTATTAATGATAAACAATTAATTGATAAATATACTCAAATATTATTATCTCAATATGATAAATTTTTAATACAGACTGATAATAAAAATTATACATCTAATGTACAAACAATTAAAAATGACATTAATTCACGATATAAATTAACTAATAATATTGATATATATAAAAATGCTTTAATTAAGACACAAGATCAAAAAATTACACCTGATACAAATAAACAAAAAATTACACCTGATACAGATAAGCAAAAGACTATACAATCTAATAATGATATAAATACTACTGAATTAACTATTAATATACCATCTTTTAATGAATATAATTTTAATCAGTTAAATTTTTCTGATTTAAATGCAAATTTATTAGATTCATTTATATTACCTAAAGATAATACACTAAAAAAAGATATATCCGTAGATGAAGATGAAACGCATGTTATAAAAGAAGATAGTACATTATTACAAAAAGATTTGAATACAACTATAATAACAGAATCTGCCGCGACGGAAATAATTTCTAATTCATTAGCATCAAATGAAATAATTAATAATGATACATTGCTTCCTGAATCAACAATAGAATTAACAAAAGATATTGATAAAGATATTGATACAAATATTAATAAAGACATTATTAATGATCAATCCGAGCAACAGCTTATTCAAATATCTCAACAAAATAATATTACTAATGAATCTACTATAAATAAATCTGTTACAAATGAATCTACTACAAATGAATCTACTATAAATGAATCTACTATAAATGAATCTATAATATTAGGACAATCAACCGCTATAAATAACAATATAAATAATATATATTCACAACAAGAAACTAATGATTTGATAAATCAAAATACTGTTAATACTATAGATAGTAATCAATATACTACTGATATTAATGATATAGTGATTAATAATCAATATATATCTAATAATACTAATGAAATAGATCAACATACTTCTGTAAATCAATCTCAAGTTTCATATAATACTAATATTACTAAATTAAAAAAGGAATTACATAATTTATATAATACAAAATCTGATATTACTACTAGTATTAATAATATAAATAATAATATTACTACAATTAATGAACAATTAGAAAATACTAATAAAAATGATAAAGACTATGAAAGTTTAATTAATAGATTACAAAATTATGACAAGCAATTAGAACAATTAAATAAAAAACTAATTACTACACAAAGTAATATAGATGAAACTAATAAAAATATTGATACTTTACATAATCAATATAAAGATGATTCTACTAATAATTTAGATTTTGAACAAATTACTACTAAACATAATCGTTATGCTAATAAGCTTAAAGATGATAATGAAGATATTAATAATAAAATTCAGCAAGACTATCAATATACTACAGATATTACACAAAAAACTACATCACAAGCATATAATATAGCTATGTCATCAATAAATCACGCTGATGAACAAATAGTTGATAAAGAAATGCAAGTATTAACCTCTGCGGATAATGCTATGCAATCACTTGCAACCGGTTTAATTGAAAAAGAACAAAAAAAAGAAAAAGAGAAAGATAAAACTAATGATGAAGAAAAAGAAATCGCAGAGAAAGAAGCTACAGCTACTACTGAAATACAAATTGTAGCAGGCGTAAGTGAAACTATATCTCCTACAATGGATACTGATACTAGTGCAGATACTAATACTAATATTGATGCAAATACAAATGCTAAAGTGGAAACTGATATGGCTGCAGCTGAAAAAACAGCTGATGCTGAAGCAACTAAAATTGCTAATGCTGAAACTACTCATTCTACCAGTTCATCTACTTCTACTACGAAAGATAAACAAAAACAAAATGAATCACTTGCAGCAGATGATCAAAAAATTGCAGCACAAGCTCCTATATCTCCAGATGAATTAAAAGTTAACGAAAACGATTCTCCAGAAGTAAAACGATATAAACAATTAGTAGCAGAAAGTTTACAAAAAGATAAAGAATATAAACACAAAATAGCAGAATTAGAAAATGCTAATAGCAAATTAGAAAAAGAAAATAAATCACAAGCTCAATATATTGCAAATAAAGAATTAGAATCTGGCGATGGAGAAAATAAAGCAGTTATTAATGCTCAAACTCATGGAATAAAACAACCAGATATATCACGTTCTATGGGTGATTTTCGTCAAGATGAAGAAAAAATAAGTCGAAGAAATAAAGTAAAAACTCATGCAAATAAATATTTAGAAAATACGCATATTTATCACCCAGCTGGTATGTATGACTTTACATCTAAAGTAAAAATACCGCCACCTAAAGAATCAGAAATGACAATAACTAAAATTATACAATCTATTAAAGATAGTGTAAAAGTAACACCTACACAAAAAATATATAGTCCTATAGCAGGTAGTGCTCTTGATAAACAAAGTCCATATGCACCGGTTCCTATAAATTATTCACAACATAAATTTAATATTCCTAATGTATTACCCACTTTAAAACCGGAAAATATAAAAAATGTAAAAAGTAATTATGGTAGCTGGGATTTTAATCAAGTTAAAACATTTGAAACTACATCTATTAGCAATACTAGTTACGGTACTTATTACAAAGATAAATTTACACCAAGTGAAAAATCTCAAGAAACTATAGAAAGAGAAAAACGCGCAGAAGAAGAACGTGAACATAGAAAACAAGCAATTAATCAATATACAGCAGATAATCAATTTTTTAATATTAGATACGGACAGCATAAAGATACAACTTATAAAATTGCTGGTACTACGCAAGAAGAAATACGAAATATATTAAGTAAATATACTAGTTTACCCAAAAAAGATACACCAGATTATGAAGAAGTAAGAAAACAAGCTATGCAACAAATTAATTATAATGATTGGAGTAAAACTGCTTCTAAAATAGAAGTAAATATGGGTATTGGTTTTAATAAATATAAGCCTATAGAAAAAACACCAGAAATTATAGAAAGAGAAAAAAAATTAAAAATACAAGAATTACAACAAGAAAAGCAAAGATTACAAAATATGAAAACTAGTACTTCATGGACTGGATATACATTTGGTTTATCTGAATCAGAAAGAAATACGCAAATAAAACTAATTGATAAAGAATTGGAAAGATTAGGAGTAACTAATACCAATACTAGTGAAAAATCCAATATTGTAAATATTGAAGAACATATTAATGAATTTAATAAAATATTAGCAGCTACTAAACAAGAAATTATAACACCTAAAATGCATCAATTAGAAGATGCAAATATATATAATAAACGCGAACAAAAATTAAAAGATAAATATACTTATATTGATGAAGAAGACGAGGAAAAAGCTGAAGAAGAAACGAAAGATGAATCTGATCAATCAAGAGATAAATATGCTAAAAAATTTACTAAACGTGTTATGAATGAACAATATAAAGCACAGTTATTAGCTAAATCAACATATGAATTATTATTAGATTTTATGGATTTAGATAATAGTTTATTTAATGACTTAGAAAAATCAATAGTAGATGGACATTTACAATTATTATATATGAATAATGTTACAAACAACATATTAAAATTAATAACTACTTCAATTAATAGAGCAGGAGACATTATCACTAAAATTATACAAAGCAAAGGCGGAATATCAGGTACTAGAAGTATACCAGGTGGTACGCAAACAGGTGGAGATGTACAATTTAAAAATACGGGTAATAAATTAGGTGATATAGGTACTTTTGCTTATTATTGGACGAAGCAAAAATATGGTAAAGATTTACCTGCATTTTTTACCCGAGCTATATTACGTAACGAAGCAGGTATTAATTTAGATGCTTCTGGTTTTGCTAGAGACTTACATAATTATGGCGGTATGAAATATGAAAAATGGATGGCCGAATATGGTGTAACAGAATTCAGAGATGAAAAAGTGCCAGAAGGAAAATTAGGATTAGCTAAATTCCCGGATGATGAAACATTTGTTAAAGTATGGACTGAATTATATATGGGTCCGCAAGCTTATTCTGCATATAGTGAAGCAGCAGCATTAGCAGCACAAGGTAAATTTAGAGAAGCTGCCGAAAAACATGCTTTTATGTATGTAGCAGGCGGAAATCCTGAGCAATGGCAAAATAATCATCCAAATGACAATTATGAACAAATAGTTTCTAATATTGAACAAATAATTAAAGAAGAATTTGAACGTAATAATGAATTCGGTGAGAATGGATTAACTTATCAATATGTTCCAACTTCTAATGCGCCTACTACAGGTAAAATGGATATAACTAATAATCCAGAGTATTATATTGATCTTAGTAGTGGTCAAATTACTAATACATCTCCGGATACACAACGATTTATATATGCTGTTGCTAATGCTTGGCACGAAATGCATCCAGAATTAGATCCATTAGAAATTACTAGTACACTTAGACATGGTGACGGAAGCAGTTATCATGATCACGGTGCTGCATTTGATGTAGCTAATGCTTATTTTGACGATAAACAATTACGTGTAGATTATGTAAATCTAATTGAATCTTTAGGTGGAACACCATTAGACGAATGGGAAGGTGAGCCTGGTGCAGTTTATGCTCATGGTAATAATATTCATGCTACTACACCAAACGCTAAATCTGTTGAAGGCGGACAATTTAATGCACCTACTGCTGTAGCCGGAGCTGTTATGTTTATTAATGAAAATACAAATACTGATGTAAATACTGGTGCAGATACAGATACAGATACTGGTGCTAATGCTAATGCTAATGCTAATACTAATACTAATGCTGATTTAACAAAATCAGCCGCAACAAGTTCATCAGAATTAATAGAATTAGATAATAATGAACAAGCTGCAAAAGAAGTAATTCCTACTATTGTTATGGGTAATACAGCATTATTAACTGATATAAATAATAATAAACAATATAGTATTAATGATAATGAACGAAATAATATTTATAAATATATGTATTATCGTATACTTTCGCCATTATTAAATACACATATGGATTTATCACAATTTAATATATCAAAACAAAATAATAAAGACTTTTTATTGGATACGAATCATATGAATTTAATTGATATAAGTACTAAAACTATACCAATAAATAATCCATTAAATTTATCAAATAATCAAATTATTAAAACAATAAATACAGGATTAAATATTAAAAATAATACTGATATAATACCTGCAATTAATACTACTTATAATAGTTATATTAATAAAGATTATATGAATAAAGATTATATGAATAAAGATTATATGAATAAAGATTATATGAATAAAGATTATATAAATAAAGATTATATAAATAAAGATTATATAAATGATATTACAATTAATTCTGACATTAATACTGATATTAATATTAATAATAATATTGAAAATATTGCTAAAATTAATGCTGGTGTAAATAATATTTCAAAATTTAATAATATAACATTTAATTTATCACAAGAATATTCACAATTATTACAATTAATGTTGTCATTATATCATATTAATGATACTATTAATATTAATACACAAATTAATAATATAGATGAAAATAATAATATAGATAAAAATAATAATGATATAAATGAAAATAATATTTATCAATTAATTAATATACAGAATAATTATTTACATGATAGTATTATTAATAAAAATAATATTAATCAACTTAATATTAATCAGCCTAATATTAATCAATCTAATGTAATTAATATTAGTAAAAGCGATATTGATAAAAATACATATATGAATATTAATATACCTTTTATACAAGATTTAATTACTAATTATAATACTATAATGCAAGAAAAAACTGTATCAACAGATAAAATAGTACAATCATATTCTACACAAAAAGAAAAAGCTATAAATAATCAATTAATAAATGAACAATTAGATTATGATATTTCTAAAGCGCAATTAATATCAGCCGGAATAAATGATAAATTAATATTTTCACAAAATAAAAATATACAGCAATCTATAGAAAAAATTAAGCAATATAAGAATAAATTAAAACAATTAATAAAAACGCAAAATAATAAACAAATACAGTGGAAAAAAACTAATATAAAAAATCGAACAAAAGCTAAACAAATATCTAATGCATTAAATATAGAATATATGATAACACAATTATATAATAAAGATTTAAATAATAAAAATTTAGTTAATGAATTATCTGGAATTTTATTATCTAAAGATAATAATACATTATTATCAATTTCAGAATTGTCATCTATTCCAGAATTATCATCAATTTCAGAATTACCACAATTATCACAATTAATAGAATTAATTTCTAATCCAATAATATTACAAACTACTAAAATAATATCTCAATCATTAAATAATCAAATAAATAAATATAATCAAAAAGATATAAATAAAACTATTAATAATGATAATATATATTTAAATGATATTGATGAAGAAAAATTATTAGATAACGCTATGTTTAATATATTAGAATCATCAGATATATCTCGATTATTACATATATCAACTAAATTATTATCTATACCATTATTAAATATGCAAAATATTATTAAATCTAATAAAAACATTAATATTCAAAAATCTAAACCTTATGTTAATACACAAAATACATTACGCAAAATTTTACATAAATTATTTACTTATCCTATAACTAATCAACAATCTTCAAATAATATATCATTATTAACACAACAATTTTTTAATATATTAAAACAACATAATATTCAAATTGATCAATCTAATATTAATGAAATTGATAATATATCTTTTAATGATCTTATTAATGATAATATGCAAATTACTAAATCGCTAATAAAATCTATCAGTAAAGTATTACTAACTAATATAAATAAAAATATTATAGAAGACAATACTATAGAGATTAACCAACCGACACAATTAAATATTGATAATGTATTAGTTCAATATGATCAGTCTAATCAATCTAATCAGTCTAATATAAATACTACCGTATTAAATCAATTTTTAAATATCATTAAGACTATTCCAGAAAAAATTGATAATATTAATATACAAAAACTTATGCAATTAATGCAAAGAAAAAATATTACAAATATAAATAGTCAGAAAAAAATAACTAATAATATAATTAAACAAATTAATTCATTAATGCAATATTTTACTAATGATAAAACGATATCAAATCAATTAATAAATAATGAATCAATAATAAAATCTGAATCAACAATTAATAAGATAGAACAATTAGATAAAGCTGATATTAATATACAATTATTATCAAATCTATCTAATATATTTAACTCTTTATCGTCTGTAAATATACAAGATATATTTAAACAGAAATTTGATAATAATACATCATCTATTAATTTTACTTCACAAATAATTAATATACTTAATGAATATAATAAATTATTAAATTCTAATATAACTACAATTTCAGAATCAACAACTGAACCTACTATAGAAGTAGAAGAAGATATTAACCAAAATACAGATATTGATCAAAATGTAGATATTAATCAAAATGCTGATGATAATATTAATATATTAGAAACACTTGTGTTAGGCAATAATGAAAAGCAAAATGATATAATTAATATGAATATTAACACAAATATAGATACAAGTACCAATGCAACAACTGATAATAATTTATTATCTGTCATAAATCAATTTACTAATATAATGTCTCCATATGAAATTAATTTACAAACAATTATTGATAATATAAAGAAAACAATAATTAAACAAGCAATTAATACTACTGATGAAAATAAAATTATTAATAAGAATAATACTATAATAACATTAGTTGAGGATGAACAAAACGATCTTAATAATATATCGCAAAAAAGTGATATAACAGTTATAAATACTACAGATACAAATAATTATAATTATAATTCTCAATCATTATATAATACTGATTATATTAATCAATTTTATAATAATTTAAATAAGTATATTAGTATTGATAAAGATATTAATATTAATAAAATTAATGAATTTAATATTACTTCTAGTATACGTAATAAAAGTAATAAATCATCTAATATAATGAAAACAGGTAATTTATTAAAAGCTGCAGGTATTAATCAATTTAATAAATTGCCAGATAATGTAATGCTATTTAATTTTCCAGCGATAATAAATAATCAATATACATTTAATAACACATTATTATCTAATAAGCCAATACATATTAACGAATCTAATACAAGTATATTAAATGTTAATAATAAGTCTTTAAATAAATTCGTTAATGAATCAACTGCATCTCCAGAAAATATAAAATCTCAAATAAAGTATAATGATTTTAATAATAATAGAACATTATCTTCGCTTATGAATTTAGATACAAAACAACAAATTAGCCCAGCTAGAACAGTAGAACCAACTATCATTAATAATCAATTAGAACAAGAAACAAAAAAAATGCAAGAACAGACTGAAATGGATAAAATTACTAATGCTATTGAAGATAAGTCGACAATAGATAAAATTACTACTACATATAATAAAACTATTAAAATTATACAAAATGAATCTGTAGCTAGAATTAAAACATTAGCTAAAAATATGCAAGAATCGTTAAAAGATTTTGTAGCAAATTATAAACGAAAACATCCTTCTGCATCTAAATCAGAATTAGAACAAGTTAAGCAACAATTTGTTTATCGTAATGTTAATATACCAGTTACTATTACTGCAGTTAATGATGATTTATTAGCTAAAATAAAACAATTATGTAATGAACAATTTACAGAATATGGTGAAATACAAGAACAATTAGCAAAGATAATGAAAGATTATTATGATCAAGCAAAAACTAAACATATATTTGATGAATATAGAAATAAAGTTGCTCGTCCACAAGAAAATATTGAATATCCTACTGATGATAAATCTGATATAAATAATGTACCAGATCAATATATATAAAATAAATTATTTATTTAAAATACCAATTATGAAAATAATATATTATTTTTATTAAATTGGTATTTTTTAATACTCAATTTTGTAATTCATATAGCGCAAAAAAAACTAATTTTTTAAAAAGTATTGATATACTTAGATCTTCATTTTTAAATATCTAATTTTGTAATTCATATAGCGCAAAAAAACTAATTTTTTAAAAAGTCTTGATATACTTAGATCTTCATTTTTTAATACTCAATTTTGTAATTCATATAGCGCAAAAAAAACTAATTTTTTAAAAAGTATTGATATACTTAGATCTTCATTTTTAAATATCTAATTTTGTAATTCATATAGCGGGAAAAAAGCTAATTTTTTAATAGATAGAATAAATAATAATGATAATTATTACTTTACAAATTAAATAATTAAATAATTATTACATTAATGATGAAATAAAAATATTAAAAGAATATTGCTAATATTCATAACATAAAATATTCATTAGCTTTATTATAATTAAATAGAAATTGGAATCTATTAGAACTGATTAAATATGAATAATATATTTTTTATATATATATAAATATAAAGAGTTGATATATATATGAGTATTTTTAATAATGCTACTAATATTGCTACTAATATTGGCAGTAATATTGTAGGAAGCGCTGTCAGTAAAATGGTAGGCAATTTAACAGCAGACGAAGAAGAAAAATCATGGATGAATCAAAATGGATGGTTTGGTTCTTTAATTGATGCACAGAAGTTTATATAGTATGCTTAATAATTAATAGTATTGATGAAAAGTATTATATATACTAATATCAAAGTATAATTTAATAATAATAAATTTACTTTAGAGTATAAATTATATTAATATTTTTATAATAAGAGTTATACCATTCTATAATGAATATTTATAGTATTATATAAATAATATAATAAAAAAATTTCAAATTCTAATTCTGTTGTCATGGGAGCTAATCGTGAAAGAATACCTATGATAATTGAATATATGACAATGCCAGTAGGCGATATGGCACATACACAAGCAGGCTATAAAAATTCATCGAATCGTAAAGCAATTACTATGTACATTAATCCTAGTCGACTGCAATTTAATAATCAAAAAGTTGTTAGTGAATCAATAACACGCGGAGGAATATTCTATCATCATTGGGGCGATAAGCCTACAGTATTATCTATCTCCGGAGATTTAGGCCTTTCTAGTATGGCTGGCGTAAAAAAATTAGACGAAGTATATAGAATGTCTGGTGTATTATTAGCATATGGTGTATATTATCGCCATTATTAATTAATTTATATATTGATATATTTTAATTTATATATTAAATTTATCAATAATAAATATATATTATTAAGCATAAAATTAAATATTAATAATATATATTTATTTAACGACTAATTTATAGTAAATTTATATTGAAAAAATATTATAAAAAAAATATATAGTCTTATATTCTTAATCGAATTAAGAAATAAATTAGGAAAATACGCAAGGTCCTGTATATCATGATGCAAATACCGATTTTATGAATAAAATAGCTACAGGCGATTATTTTGGTGCATTAACAGATATTGCTTCGGGTAATGTATCTTTAAGTCAAGCTGGAGATGCTATTAGAACACATACTATAGGAGCAGCTGTTGATGGAATTACTGGCAGAAATAATAATGGATTACAATCTAGTAAATTAGCACAAACAATAACAAACGGTACGGCGAGAACAATGGGAAAATTAAGTGAAGGACTATCTGGTAACGTACGCGATAATCCAATATTAGTAGATATGAAAACAGGCCAGCAATCCGGATTAATGCAAGTTGGAAATGCATTTTTAGATAAAACTGTTAGTAAATTAGGCGAAAAAATTGGCGATAAAATTTATGGACGTAAAACTTCTGGAGCATTAGATTACTTAAGTGAAAATGTTCTAGCTTTTGAGGCAGCTTTTGGTGGTTTTTCTGATATATCAGATGAATTAGAGGATCATTTGGTCCAAAAAATTATTATTAATTTCTGGAATAAATAATAATTTTAATCAGAATATAGCTATAAAAATTTTTATAATTATATCAACGTATAATATTTAATAAATAACAATTAAAATATATACTAAACTATTAATTGTTAATAGCATAGAAATAAAATTCTCTATAAAAATCGTATTTGCCTTGGCGTCCACGTCTAGTTACTATTTATTTTGAAGATCATGTATATATAGGACATTTTCAATCTTTTAATTATACTAGAGATGCAGCCAGTGTTAATATTCATTATGAAATGAGTTTTGTAATTCAAAGAGAAGTAATTATTACATCATATAAACCTACTTTACCAGGATTTTTACCAGCTATAAAATATTTTTGGCTGAATTTTATTATATTAATTTACTGAAAGCATATAATTGTTAATCAGTATATAAATATTAATATATTAATATTTATATCAACGTATATTAAATATAATTTTTAATAAAAAAAGATATATACTAAGCTATTTTAATAAAATAGAATAAAAAATATATATTTTTATATGAATATATTTGAAAGGCGGTTTATTAGCATAGTAATTTAAATAATTTTTAAGATAAACAGTTTTTATGATAAAGTATTTTTAAAACTTAAAAAAACAATATTAATATTACAAATAGTATCAATATGACAAATAGTATTAATATAATATTTGTTTATTTATTGATACTATTTTTTTATTATAATATATACAGAAAAAAGGAGATAAATAATGAAGTGTCTATACAAAATTATAATGATAATGATAAAAGAAATCAACTACGCAATAAATTAAAGAGTAGACAACAAAATAATATAACAGCAAATAGTATTAATGAATTAATTGTACATAGTAATAATGCTTGGAATGAATTAAATTCAGAAGAAAAACAAGCACTTATAGATCAACAATATACTCAGCTAAAAAAATTATATCCTCAATTAGATGATACTGCATTAAAACGACGAGCTGAACAAAATGCTCAACGAGTTTATAACTCGCAGTCTACCACTATAAAACCAAAACCAGTTGAAGCAACACCTCAACATTTGCCAACTACTGATGAACCATCTAATGAGGGTAATAATGTACCATTCGATTCAAATACAAAATATGAACCAGCAGAATTACCAGCTAAATCAGAAATTACACTACCATCAGAGGAAGAAAATCTACCTGTACCAGGATCTGCAGAACAAATTCCAGAATCTCAAATAGAAGTGGATGAACCATTTAGTAATAAAACAGAACCAGTTCAATCTGGAGAAATTCCTCAACCAGTATCAAAACCAAATAATCAAGCTAATAAATCACCTAATACTAATAGTAATAATAATAACAATAGTGATAATAACAATAATAGCAATAATAACAATAATAGCAATAATGGTAATAATGGTAATGATAATAATAGCAATAATGGTAATAATAATAGTAATGAAGATGAGATCATAATATTCGATTTTACTAAAGATGGTAATGATAATGAAATTAATGCGGAAGAAGCTAGACGTAAAACTGAAGAAGAAAAAAAAGCTAAACAACATGAAAAAACTATAAAGCAAAAGCAGAAAGATGATGCAAATAGAGCACAAGCACAAGAACAATTAAAACAAGCAGAAGAAGCTGAACAAGCTGCACGACAAAAATATAATGAAGATCCTAATAATTCTGATAATCAGCAAGCTTTAAGTGATGCAATAAATGATAAGAATAAAGCTCAAGAAAAAGTAGCACAATACGATAAAACAGCAGCAGATAATGAAGCAGCAAAGCAAAATATGATTGCTAAAGGTCAACTTAAAAAGGAAATCATTAGCGATCCACCAGGTAAAGTCAGTGAAAATGCAGAATGGTTAAAATCTAATCGTAGTAAATATAAAGATGTGCGAACATTAATTGCATCTCAAGATAAGCCATCAGATCGTAAATATATTAATTTTAAACAAGATTACGTAGTCATAATTCGCAAAAAGCCTTTCTATGCTTCTACAGCTCAACAACGTTATGCTACTGCAGACGTATATGAAGAATATACAACTAATACTGGTAATGTAATGTCAGACTTTACTAAAAAAATACAATCTAAAGGCGAAGCCTTAAAAGATTCGCAAGGAAGAACAATAACTCCAGAAAATAATTATTTACGTGCTTATCAGATTAATAATTTTATGAATATATCTATTAATACTACAGTTAATGCGCCTGGTACTTGTTCAGTAACGATAAAAGGCGCTGAACGAGTTATATGTATGGAAAATGATCAACAGTCTAAATTTGGCTTTTATTCTTGGAGTGATTTAGTAGGCAGCTGGCTTAATATTAATGAAGGCGGTACTGTAGATGATGGCACTGGTATTGATTATACTACGGGATCAGGATTAGGTAATGAACAAGTCCAACGACAAAACTTAACAGATAGAGATCGAGGAATAGTATCTAATGCTGATAGTTCACATCGTAAAGAAACTTTTAGCGGAGTATCGCGAACTAAAGGTACATCATGGAAACAAGCAACAAGTCAATGGAATGGTATTTTTAATAAGTACTTTTTAATATAAAATTATGGAAATAAAATTATATATTAAAATCCATAATTATTTTAATATATATATATTAAATAATTTAACGATTATATATTAAGTAAATTTTATAAAGATTGAATTAATTCTATAAAAATTAAATTAATTTTATAAAGATATAATCTATACTTATTATAATTAATAAGTTAATATATTAGTGAGCGTGGATTATTCGATGAAGGCCAAGTATTTCGTACATTATTTAAAACTCGTGAACAAAAGTATGGCTGGAGGTTTGCAGAAAAATGCGATTGGGAACCGATGGACGAAATTCTTATTTTTGGTAAATCCCATACTTTAAGAGTTAATGATTCACCATTAGATGATAATGCTAGAGATGCTCAATCAGGTATGTTATTAGGTTATCAACATGATGTATATTCTATGTTTAAAATGGAGCCATTATTTTTTGGCTATCTAGAATCTATAAGTAAAACATATGATGCTAGTAGAGGCTGTATGATAACTGTTAGTGCTAAAGATCATATGAAATTATTGGAAATATCTCAAGCTGTTACTAATGGTGGTTCTCTTATTAATCATGTTATGCCTTCAATTGATTATTCATTAGAATATGGATTAGCATCATTTCAAAATCCTATACAAACGCAAAATGTATTAGCAGATGGCTTAATTAGAATTGGAGAAGAAAAAGAAAAATTAATAGAAAAAACTTATGGTGGCCTACCTGCAAAAGCGCAAGATTATGGTTTTATGTTTACGAATTGTATGGCAGGCTTATATATTGATGAAATTGTACAAATTCAAGCTGCTGCTGCAGGAGTACCAGATAAATATTTAACACAAAGAATAGAGCCAATGCACGCTTTTTCTCCATTCTGGCAAAGTGAACTTCGAGAACATATGGATTTTTTTAAAGGCCAAACAGAAACACGTTATAGTTTGTGTCAAAAAGCATGCCAATTATTATTATTAGAATTTTTTGCTGATGAAGAAGGGCATATAGTTGTTAAAATTCCTAATTGGGTACTTAGCTCTAATTATTTACAAATGAATAACTGTAATATACGGTATTATGATGATATTAGATAGTATCTTAATTAAAACCATTATGGAAATATAAATATGTTTAAAATCCATTCATAATAAATATAAAATATATATTTATCATTTTAACGATTAATTTCTATAGTAAATATTTTTTTAATATTGAAATTTCTTATATAATCTTCTATAAAGATATAATCTATGCTTTAATTTTTAATTAAAGCCTAATATTATTAAAATCTAACCTTTTATTATTTATATTCTCACCTGCTTATTTATTATTTAAATATAATTATAAGGAGGTGAAATAAAATTAATAAAGATAAAGAAAATAAATTCTATGGTGTTGTTAAACAACAAATTACTCAAAAGAATAATTTATATTCTTTATTTAAAGAACTTACTCATATTAGTAAAAATTTATATAATCAAGCTTTATATTCTATTAGACAAGAATTCTTTAATAATAAAAAATATAAAAATTATAATGACATATATAAAGAATTAAAAGAAACAGAAAATTATAATCTATTACAAGCTGTCTGTTCACAACAGACTTTAATGATGGTAGATCAAAATTTTAAATCTTTCTTTGCTTTATTAAAAAAGAAAAAACAAGGAAAAATTAAAAATAGAGTTAATATACCTAGATATTTAAATAAAAATGGATATTTTAAAATATGTGATCCAGAAGGCAATAAAAGAATTAATATCATCAATGATGAATTATATTGGACAATACCTATGAGTAGATTATTCCTCAAAGGAGGAATGACATTATTTGATGGCTCAGTAGTGCAGCCACATGATAGAGTAAAAGTAAAATTACCAAATATATTAAAAGATAAAAAAATAAAACAAATATGGATAATACCTAAAAATAAAGGATTTTATTTCGAAATACAAGTTATTTATGAAATAAAAATAAATAATGATCAAATCGATCAATTAAGTAGAAATAAATATCTTTCTATAGATTTAGGTATAAATAATTTATGTACTTGTACATATTATAATCCTTATTCTATTAATTTAAAAAATAAATTTAAATCTTTTATTATAGACGGTAAAAAATTAAAATCAATAAATCAATATTATAATAAACAAATAAGTAAATTAAAGCAGCTAGCTGCTAAAGATAATAAAGCTCCATATTATACAAAAAGAATGTATAATATAACAAGAAAGAGAAATAATAGAATAAATGATTATATAAATAAAACTAGTAAATATATAATAGATTACTGTTTAAAATATGGAATTTATACTATTGTATTAGGATATAATCAACAATGGAAAAATAAAAGTAAATTAGATAAGAAAAACAATCAAAATTTTGTAAATATACCTTTTTATAAATTAAAAGAAAATTTAAAATATAGAAGTGAATTAAAAAATATAGAATTAGTAATACAAGAAGAAAGTTATACAAGTAAGGCTAATTTTATAAAAAATGATTATATACCTACATATGGAAAAGTAGAACTAAAAAAGAATGTATATGATGAGAATAAGAAGTATAAATTTACAGGATATAGGCCGTCGCGTAAACGAGGACAATATATATTTAATAATACTTCTTATAAGTTGAAATTGAACTATATAAATTCTGATTTAAATGGCAGTTTAAATATATTACGTAAGTATTTAAATAATACAAGTAAAGTTGTAAATATTGTTAAGAACTTTGATATTGTTAAAGATTTTAATGATATTTTATACCATAGAGGTGTACTGGTAACACCTATACGTATAAGGTTAAAATAAGAGATTATTTTATAAGGTAAATAGTTCTTGGATTATTTTATGAATTGAATATTTATTAGAAGTATGAAGATGAATATTATTTATGAAATGATTCTTAGTAGATAGATATGAATCTTTTATTAAAAAGCATCTTTTAAAAGATGCTTTTGATAGAAGAGGAAGAGCTAGAAGGTACGTATGAATTTATTAAGAGAAGAGATTTTAATAAAATATCAGTAGATACACAGAATTACCCGCATTTTATCAAAATGCAGATGGTTCTTTAGGTATAGAAGGCGGTAGTTCGCCATCATCTGGCGGTAGCGGAGGCGGTAGTGGCGGTATTGGTGGATTAGTTAGCCAAATATTCGGCAGTATAATGAATGCTTTAACAGGCATATTTAGTACTATATTTTCTGGTAAAGAAGATGAAGAACGAATTGTTAAAGAACCTAATATGGGTTTAGTAATTTAATCATTTATTGATATATTTATAATCTCATAATATATCAATAATAGATATATATTATATCAATATATATATCTATTTAACGATTAATTTCGTATATTTATATAGAATCATTTTTATATTAAAATGATATAATCTATGCTTTAATTAAATATTAAAGCATAATAGATTTTAAAATATCTAATCCTATTACTTTTTAATAATCATTATCTATTTATTTTATTAATTATTATATTAAAAGGTAGTTGATTATTATTAGTAGAAATCTTAAAAAAAATATCAATAAAAAAGAAAAATGTTATTTAACTGTTAAACAACAAGTCAGTAAATATAAATATAAACAATTATATATATTATTCAAAAAATTATGTAAATATAGTAAAAATTTATATAATTCTGCTCTATATAATATTAGACAATATTTCTTCAATACTAATAAATATTTAAATTATAATAATAATTATCATAGTATCAAGAATAATATTAATTATAAATTATTAGAAGCTAATTGTAGTTGTAATATTCTTCATATAATAGATGAAAATTTTCAATCTTTCTTTGCTTTAAAGCAAAAAGGATTTAAATGTAATATTCCTAAATATTTAGATAAAAATGATTATTTCATATTACCTACACATAAAATTCATATAAATAAAAATAATGAATGGATTATTCCTTTAAGTTATCAAATATTAAAAGAATATAATTTAACTTTAAAAAGTAAAGATAGATTTAGAATAAAGATACCTACTATATTAAAAGATAAAAAAAT